>Ga0209756_1000559_pt1 | contig 36513 bp, 34 predicted proteins | sample ETNvirenome_6_85_FD_184071 | JGI IMG/M metagenome (GOLD analysis project Ga0209756, IMG submission 184071) | Marine viral communities from the Pacific Ocean - ETNP_6_85 (SPAdes) (version 3) | ecosystem: Environmental > Aquatic > Marine > Oceanic | place: Pacific Ocean | collected 2013-06-19 | reverse complement strand
CAAGCTTGATCTTTTGAAGAAAGCTCCGTGCAATATGGCCCTCAAGGATGCTTGTCATTTTGTCCATGATGCAAAAAACTCGCTCAAAGATTACAAGCATGTAGAAATAGAGTTAAACCAGCTTAGGCTCACACACCAAACTATAGACAAAAAAGTTTTCGAGATGAACCCCGGCAAGGTAACCAAGTACATTCAAAAATATTACATGGTTTTAGACAAGAAGTCCTCGCTGAAGGAGAATATCTCGAACATGGAACTTGAAATAGAGAAAGATAAAGTAAAGATCTTGCAAGTCAAAAATATATTGGAAGACTTGCAGAAGGGTCAGCAACTTTTTGAAGAAAACAAAAAATCAATTGAAAGTCTGCAGCTATTGGTAGAAAAACAAGAAGAAATCTCATATGAAAGAGATGGTATTGACAGCGAACTAAGTAATTTTAGAAAGAAAGTGTTGGATCTCTATAAAGAGGTGGGAAGTTTAGAACAAAAACATGTGCAGTTTACAGGGCAGAAAGAAGAGTACTTAGCTCTTCAAGACGAGTTTACGACTGCTGATCTGTTTTTGAAGTGTATGCATCCTAACGGAATATCGTACGATATAATCAAGAAAAGATTGCCTCTCATCAATACTGAGATTTCCAAGATCTTGACAAATATCGTTGACTTTGAAATCTTTTTTGAAAACGAAGAATCAAAGCTAGATATCATGATTAAGCACCCGAAACATGATCCCCGTCCCATTGAGATGGGCTCCGGAGCAGAAAAAACAATTGCCGCGATGGCCATTCGACTAGCTCTTTTGAACGTATCGACTCTTCCAAAGGGCGATATCTTTGTTTTAGATGAGCCTGGAACAGCACTAGATGCGGAGAACATGGAGGGCTTCGTCAGGATTTTAGAAATGATAAAAAGTCAGTTTAAAACCGTGTTGTTGATCTCTCATCTAGATTCTTTGAAAGATATTGTCGATCAAGAAATTATGATTGAGAAAAATAATGGTAGAGCATATGTTAACGAATAGACTATTTATATACTCAGGAGGACATCATGATGGCAGTAAGAGCATGGTTAGATAAACATATAAATCGATTTATATCACGTAAATTTTTAGCTTGGGGCACCGCAACTTGGCTGGTTGCTCAAAATTCTCTAACAAGCGAGGACTGGGTCGCAGTCACGCTAGCTTATATCGGTTCAGAGGCACTAGTAGACATCGCAGCTCGCTGGAAGCATGGGGCATGATAGATGCTTACAATACTCTTCTGGAAGAAAGCGTGGGTTTGGCTTAAGCACTATTGGTATTGGCCTGTTATAGTGATCTTGCTAATGTTTTCGTTAGCTAGTGGGGCTAGCTTAAAGAACAAATTGTTTGGTTTGTTGTTTAAGCAAAGAGAACAATACGAAAAAGAGATACAGATAATAATAAGCGCAAATGAGAAAAAAGAAGTAGAAAAAGAAAAGGTCTCTGAAGCTCACAAAGAAGAAATAGAAAAAATAGAAAAAGAGCATGATGTTAAAGTAGAAGACCTGGAAAAAGAAAAGCGCGCCGAGCTTGCTGCAACTATCGAGGCCAACAAAGAAAGCCCGGATAAGCTGGCAAGAGAGATAGCAAAAATTTTAAGCGCTGAATTCCATAAGAAAAAGAGGTAAGGTATGTTTAAGAAGTTTTTAGTTAGTTTTGTGGTGTTCACTTTTGTGCTGGCACCATTTCAGGCCACTGCCCAAGAACTAGAAGGACAAGTTACACCCCTGTCCCTCAACGAAAAAGCTCCGTATTCTGGAGTTTTATTAGACCCAATCGCAGCTTCGAAGATGATCATCAATCAAAAGTATCTTAGAGCGGAAATAGAGCTAGAATTACGAAAAGAATTCCAAAAAGAACTGTCTGACAAGCGTTTGTCCCATGATTTATTAAAAGTAGATTATGATTCGTTAAAAAAGATTTACGAAGAAACGCTTTCTTTAAAAAACGAGCAGATTGTAGATCTGAATAGTCTTTTAGAAAAAGAAATGGGCAATGATCATCAAGAGTGGTGGATTTTTGGAGGAGCGCTCATCGGCATTGTCTTGTCTATGGTTGTGTTCAGGATCAGTGTTGAAGTTGTTAAATGAAAGAAAAAGATCTCAATTACATAGCAGGCCTAGAAAAGGCAATTAAGAAAAAATATGGTTCCGAAGCGGTAGAGAACCCTGCAAAACACTGGGATGAAGAAAAAGAGAAAGATTACATACAGCAATTAGAAGATTTTGTCCAAAAACAGAAAAAATTTGAGCAGGAACATGATGTAACGAATGTTGACGGTGTTTTAGTTAGCCATAAACTACTTAATAAAGAGGGAATTTTAATTTGTTCACAGTGTAGCGCAAAATTAAAAACAATAAATGACAACATATATTTTACCAAATTTGATTGTTGCGAAAAATGTCACATAAAGTACATTGAAGGCCGTGAGAAAAGATGGTTAGACGGATGGAGACCAAAAAATGTCACAAAAAGTAGTTGATATATTAAGAGGAATTTCACAAGCCGCAGCCGGCATGTATGACGGCGCGCTTGACGAAGAAGGGGAGCCAATTAAAATTGGACTCAAGAGAGAAGAGGGTAACCCCAATTTTGACAAGAGGGTTATCGACGGCTGCAAGGTAAGGTGTAGCGGAAAAACGTTAATAGTGTCCTACCATTCAGAACTTTTATTAAAAGACGTTTATTCAAAAAATTTAGAAAGCGAATTAGAACAAACCATGTCGGATGTAGTCAGTTACTTGAAGAAGCAATATCGTAAAATAACTGGTAATACTCTATCATTAAAAGAAAAGGGCGAAGTCGACGCACGTGTCGAATCAACTAGCCGTGTCCGGGTTTTTGTCACAGCCAGAAAAGACTATGAAATTACGAGCATGAGCGACGTCATTGACGCCAAGGATCCTTCAGCAGATCAGTTAGAAAAAACGTTTAAGAGCTTCTTATCTCAGGGTGGTCTGGGAAAAAGAGCAAAAAACGATAAGCGTAAAGCTGAAAGCTAATAATGTCTTTCTCTTTGACGAAAGAACAAATCTTAAAAGAAATCATCAAGTCTGGCAAAGATCCTGTTTATTTTATAAACAATTACGCAAAGATTTCTCACCCGATGCACGGACTGATTCCGTTTAATACTTATGACTTCCAGCAAGATCTTATTGCTGATTTCAATGATCACCGTTTTACTGTAATTCTAAAAGCACGCCAGCTTGGTATCTCAACCATCACTGCCGCTTACGTCGCGTGGATGATGATGTTCCACCGGGACAAAAACGTGCTAGTTATTGCTACAAAGTTTGGCACAGCAGCAAATTTAGTTAAAAAAGTTAAAGCAATTCATCGCCATTTGCCGGCTTGGCTAAAGATTGCGAGTATTGCGATCGACAATAGAACTTCTTTTGAATTGACAAACGGCTCGCAGATAAAAGCTTCTTCAACAAGCTCAGACGCTGGTCGTTCTGAAGCACTTTCTTTGCTTGTTATCGACGAGGCTGCTCACGTCGATGGCTTAGAAGAGCTATGGACCGGCCTATACCCCACGCTGTCGACTGGAGGCCGCTGTATCGCGCTATCAACACCAAATGGTGTCGGAAATTGGTTTCACAATACGTACGTTGACTCCTCAATGGGAGAAAACGACTTTCATCCTGTGAGGCTTCCGTGGGACGTCCACCCAGACAGAGACCCGGAATGGTTTGAGAAAGAAACTAAAAATATGTCGAGAAGACAGATCGCGCAGGAGCTTGAATGTAATTTTAATATGTCTGGTGAAACTGTTTTCCACCCAGAGGACATGGCGATAATAGAACAAATGCTAGTTGATCCAAAATACAAGACAGGCTTTGACAGAAATTTGTGGATTTGGGAAGAGTTTACAGATGGGGCAAATTATATGATATCCGCAGACGTAGCTCGCGGCGATGGTCAAGATTATTCTACTTTTCATGTGTTTAAGTTGGAAACGTCCGAGATCGTCGCAGAGTATCAAGGAAAAGCGACACCGGATGTTTTTGCGGATATTCTTTTTCAGGCAGGAAAAGAATTTAACAACTGCATGCTCGTCGTAGAAAATAATTCAGTTGGTTGGGGAGTTTTATCAAAACTAGAAGAGAAGGGTTATCCAAATCTTTATTATTCCAGAAAATCGACACATGAACATGTTGAATCTTATCAATCTGGAATGACCGGAGTCGTTCCCGGGTTCACCACATCTTCCAAAACTCGTCCGCTAGCCATATCTAAATTAGAAGAGTTAATAAGAAATAAACTAATTAATATAAAGTCAAGAAGATTGTTTGAAGAAATGAAAACATTTGTTTGGGAATCCGGCCGGCCACAAGCTATGAAAAAATACAACGATGATCTTATTATGGCTTGTGCAATAGGGTGCTGGGTTAAAGAAACAGCATTCGCGGTTAATCAGAGAGCAGTTCAATACAAAAAAGCTTTTTTAGCATCAATGACTTCCACCAACAGCGAGCTTAACACTTCTATACCAGGTATGTTAGCATATAAACAAATTCAGAAAAAGAAAAACAAACAAAACTATAAAGAGTTTGTTTGGTTAATCAAGGGATAAAAAATGGCGCCTCCAAGTAATAAGAAAAATGTAAAAAATGCAGATAGTAATTTATTTAAACAGCTGACAAAACTGCTTTCTGGTCCTCTCGTTAAGTATAGAAGGCAAGATTCACGCCAATTAAAGAAAAGAAGATTAGACAAGTACAAATCACGCTTTAGGTCAGCCAGTGGCCAAGAATTTAAATTATCATCCCAACATGATGTTTATGGCAGCTTGCGCGCTGACTATTTTCAAAATCAAAATCGAATGGACCGTTATGCAGATTTCGATCAAATGGAATACACACCAGAAATTGCATCCGCCTTGGACATCTACGCAGACGAAATGACTTCTTTCTCCGTGTATCGACCCATTGTCGACATTGTATGCACAAATCAAGAAATAAAGTCTGTAATACAAACCTTATTATATAATATTCTGAACATCGAGTTTAATTTATACGGCTGGGCCCGATCGTTGTGTAAGTATGGAGATCTATTTTTGTATCTAGATATTGAGCAAGACGAAGGGATTAAAAACACTATAGGTTTGCCCACAAATGAAATAGAAAGGCTGGAGGGCGAAGATAAAAACAACCCAAACTACATCCAGTATCAATGGAACACTGGTGGTTTGACTTTAGAAAATTGGCAAATTGGCCATTTCAGAGTCTTAGGAAACGATAAGTTCGCACCGTATGGAACTTCTGTTTTGGAGCCGGCCCGCCGCATTTGGAGACAACTTACTTTGCTTGAGGACGCTGTGATGGCATATCGTATTGTCCGCTCTCCGGAGCGAAAGGTGTTTTATATCGATGTCGGCAATATTCCACCAGAGGATGTTGAACAATACATGCAAAGAGTTATGACGCAGATGAAGAGAAACCAAATCCTCGACGTCGATACTGGCCGTGTTGACTTAAGATATAACCCGTTTAGTGTTGAAGAAGATTATTATATCCCTGTACGCGGTGGCGACAGCGGTACAAAAATTGATAATGTTCCAGCAGGCAAGTATACTGGGGATATTGATGACGTAAAATATTTGAGAGATAAACTTTTTAGCGCCTTGAAGATACCAATGTCTTATCTTTCGACAGAAGATGGCCAGATTGATAAATCCACTTTGGCACAAAAAGATATCAGATTCGCAAGAACAATCCAAAGATTACAGCGTTCTATTGTTTCTGAGCTAGAAAAAATCACAGTGGTGCATTTATTTACATTAGGTTATCGCGGAAACGATCTACTTTCGTTTAAGTTGGCTTTAAATAACCCTTCAAGATTGGCAGAGATGCAAGAGCTAGAACACTGGAAAGCGCGCTTCGAAGCAGCTGACGGAGCTTCACAGGGATACTTTAGTAGAAGGTGGGTCGCTAAGAATATTCTCAACATTAACGAAGAAGAGTTCGAAAGAATGCAGGCCGAGATGTTCTATGACAGAAAGCATGACTTCTTCTTAGAGCAAGTTGGAGAAGCCGCGGCAGCAGAAGGCACCGGTCTTTCTGGGGCCCTCGGGGTCGGAGCCCCGGAGGAAGATATGGGGGCTGAAGATCCGTTAGGTTTAGAAGCTCCACCAGCCGAAGAGGCCTCGCCGGAAGAGGCAGGTCCTCTGTTGGCCACCCCAGCGGAAGCACCCGCCGCAGCGCCAGCAGACCTTGAAGGTGCACCGGCGAACAGAAATGAGCCAAAAGAGTATAAAGACCAGTTTGGGGAAAGAATAACTACGACAGCTGCGTCAAATGGCAAAACCTACAGGCCGGTGAAAGTAGATGGTAGAAACGGTTTTAAGCAATCTCAATTAGCTCAGGCCGGCCACCAATCTACCGGCCACGCCGCGCGCACTCGTATGCCGGGTAAAGCAGGTCTAGACGCTGCGATAAAACCAAATTATAGATTATCAGAGGGTCAGGACCCTAATTACTATGACAAACAAGAAAAAGAAATATTTCAAGAAAACATCGAACTAAAAAACTTGATTGATTCATTAAACAAACTGGAGAAAACAGAAGATGAAACTGAAACATAATAAAAAGAGAAATACTGCTTTTGTATATGAGATACTAATCAGTGAGCTTTCAAAAGCTTCAATGTACAATCTGCAAGAAAGAAAAAAAGATGTTTTAAGTATTTTAAAAGGATTCTTCTTTAAAGGTTCTCTTCTGCGTGAAGAGCTAGAAATATATAGATCTTTTGAAGAGCTAAGCGGAGTAGAAGAAAAGACTATCGAAAAGATAATTCTCGAAGCACGCAATTCTGCTATGAGTTTAGACCACGAGAATACTCGCGAGGCCCAGACAAAGGTGATCAATTTAATAAACAAGAAATTGGGTTCGACAGTTTGGAATAACTTTGTTAATGAGTACAAAAGAATAGCAACGATTAATCAGGTCGTTTTTTCTAAGACAAGTCCCAAGAAACAAGTTTTTGTAGAGAATAAATTAGTTAAGTTATTGACCGTCTCGCAAGAAGAGGAGAAAAAGCCGTTTCCGAATATAAACAAGCTGGCTTTAAAAACTTTCTTGCAGAGGTTTAACGAACAATATTCGGAAACACTGGGAGAAAACCAGAAATCTCTGCTAAACAAGTATGTGACCTCTTATAAAGACGATGGTCTTGAACTGAAACTATTTTTGTACGAAGAAATAGACAGGCTAAGAGAGACACTACAAGAACAGATCAGCAGCAATAATGAAAATTCTCCAAAATTAAAGATGGTTTTGGAAAAAATTAACAGCTATAATAATAAAAAGCTTGATAGAAAGCTAGTAACAGAGGTACTTAAAATACAGTCCCTAGTAGGCGAATTTAATAATGGCGATTAAAATTACGATAACTGATGGTGGAGTTGAAGTAGAGAAGATTCTCCTCAACGCTAGAAAAACCATAGATGGAAATATTATAATTTCTGATCACCCAGATATGAATATTTTACTTATACCATCAAAAAACAAAATTGTGTCTCTCCCCAAAGCCGAACTGGATGACGAATTGTATGATAGCCAAAAAAGATTATTTGATTACTTGTTTAAGAAAGGTGTTATTAATTATGATACGGTACAAGCTGGTAATCTTTTCATGACAAAGGAAGCCACAATTCCAGAAGTTGTTGGAGAGGGCGACAAAATACAATATTGTCTATACGCTATTTCTAATTTTATTGATCAAGAGCTTCCTTTCTACGAAAACATGAAAGAGTTCGAAAAAGAAATGGAAAACCAGTTACTTGAACCAGAAATAGACGAGTACACAGAATTTGATCCTGGCAGACACTCTATGTCTAAGGGTACCCTTCCCCCACGAATGGTTAAGTATGGAATATCCAGCATATATAGATTATAGGTGATTCTTGGACTTATTATACTTTATCTTGTGTGCCTACGGTATGACATATATCCTTATATATGGCTCTATTTTTAACTCTATCCGTCCGAAAAAGGACAAACTTGGAGAACTCTTTAAGTGCCCTTTGTGCATGGGCTTCTGGGTGGGTGTCTTTTTGTGGAGTATCAATTGGTTTACAGAACTATTTACCTATGAATACAATTTAATAAATGGTTTGCTTTTAGGAAGCTTATCTGCCGGGACAAGCTATTTCTTAAGTGTCATCTTGGATGACTTTGGTTTAAAATTTAGGAATACACGAGGAGGTGATTCAAAATGAAACGGCATAATATTCCAAAAGTAAGACGTTGCTGTAACGGTAGCGTACCCAAGCGGGGGCGAGCCCCGCTAAAATTTTAAAAGTTGGAGAATATAGTGAAAAAAACAAAAAATAGCCCAGCTTCATATGTGTGGGGAGTAAAAAATCCTCAAAAAGTTGCCAACAAATATAATCAATATGGAGTGAACAAAAAAAGAAATGTCAAAAGAATTACTTAGAGAATATTTTGAGCTTTGTCCCGAAGGCAGATGTCCTGTCGATAGGCTTACTGAATCTGAGAAGCGTAATATTTCCAATGGAGCCGTTTATCTTGTGGGCATCTGCCAAAAATCTGGTACCAAAAACGGAAACGGGCGGATATATCGCAAAGAAACGCTTGAGAGAGAGGTAGAGAATTACCAAAAGGCGATACAAGAGCGCCGTGCACTCGGCGAGTTAGATCATCCGGACGATAGTGTTGTTAATTTAAAGAACTGTTCTCACTTAATGACAAAAATGTGGTGGGATGGCGAAAGTGTTATGGGGAAAATAGAAGTGCTTGACACCCCATCTGGAAAAATTTTAAAAGAGTTGGTGAAGGCAGGCGTAAAGCTAGGTATATCCTCCAGGGGCATGGGCTCGGTTAAACAAAAAAATGGGGAAACAATTGTCGAGGATGATTTTCAATTAATTTGTTTCGACATGGTTTCCGAGCCGTCCACACCGGGAGCATTCTTGTCTCCGAGCAAGATGGCGGGAACGACAATTAACATGTCGCCTAAAATCCATAATTACATTGCTGAATCGAAAAATTCAAACGAAAAAATTGAATTATTAATAGATTCAATACTGAGAGATTAAAATGAAAACAAGTGAATTTAAAAAAATATTAAAACCCTTAATCGAACAAACGGTGAAAGAGGTCCTTTTAAAAGAAGGAGTTTTATCAAAGGTTGTCGCGGAGGTCGCAAGAGGCTTGAACCAGCCACTCTTAGAAAGCAGAGCTACCTCCGTTGAAGCTTCGAAGCCCGACACCTCTGAGAGCCAGCGTGCAGCAGAGTACGAGAAGCAAAGACAAGAAAAAATTAAAAGGCTAAATGAGTCATCAGGCTACGGCTCAAAGATATTTAATAATGTAAGAAATGCGCCAGAAAATAGTGCAAACTCTCCTCTAGCCGGCGTTGATTCACGCGACGCTGGAGTGGACATATCAGGCATCCAAAGATTAGCTAACGGAAAGTGGAAGCAGTTAGCAGGAGATAATTAGATGTCAAATACAGTTAATGTAGAAGTACACATAGAAGAGACCAGACATGATGTAAACAAACTTATTCGCAAGTTTGTGAAGAAATGCAAAAAAGAAAGAATAGTAGAAGACTATTTAGATAGAAGATTCTATGAAAAGCCTTCGGCAAGACGAAGAAAACAAAAATTAAAAAAGCTCAAAAACGCTAAAAAAGCAGAGCTTGAGAGAAAAAGCAAAATAACATTAAAGAGTAGGAGATAAAGATGGCGACAGACGCAAATACAGGACAACCAATATTTGGCGGACATGGTAGTTGGGGAAGAACAAGAGGCCCCAAGAATTTAGCCGGCGCAAATGGCACGGCGATCGCAGTAATTGCACACGGCTCCGTGCCTTCTGGCATTACTGCGACGGATGGAAGCGCCGGATACAGTACAGAAAATCAAAGATATTTACATGTAACGGTGGACAACGACGGAACCGACGACCCGGGCCGAGATCTAGAGGTTTGGATGTATTCACATGCTTCTGGAGTATGGTCAATTTTTACTACTATTAATTGTGATGCAATAACTCAAAACACAACATATGTAATTGAAATTTACGGCGTCGACCGTGTTGCCTTTGTGAGAGATGCCGGCGCCTGGGTTGACGATCCAACGGCTATTTATGCTGCTTGCAGCACGTTCTAGTAAAGGAGATAAGCTGAATGCCAGTAGCAACAGGAAGTATAGCATTTTTAGGAGCAACAAGGTTTCAAGGAAACTGGGATGCGATAGGAAATGATGGCACTGGTAGTCAGTTACCAGGCGGCGCCCCACTCAATTATGGCACCCTGTTGGTCAGCGGAGGATATGATTCCTCTACTCTTCTCACCGCGTCTCAAGGCGATTATTGGCAAGTTTGGCGCTCAAGCCCAACTATAACTGAAAATGTATTAATCGATGGTGTTAGAAACTGGGACAATAATGACTGGGTTATTTATTCTGGTAGCCAGTGGATAAAACTGTCACACGAGGACACCATTGCTTCAATTATTATTGGAGATTTATCGTCTAGTTCTATTCATATGGGTGCCGCGCACGATAAACATATCATATTTGATTCTGGTTCTTCACATAGTGGTTCTAAAAACTTTAAATATGATTACTATTCTGACAATGTAATATTAACTGGAAATCTGCTTATTGCCGATGACAAAAAAATATATTTTGGAGCTGGTAACGATGCATCTATAGAATATGACGAAGACGGCACTGACGAGCTACGCTTTACCGGCGCAGACGCTGTTTTTGCACAGCCCGTTTCCTTTAGCCGTAACGTCACCCTCGGTGGTTCAAATGCCTTCGTCACGACTGTCACCTCGGATCTGACCGCTTCTGAAGGCATATTAATTGCCGATGATAAAAAGATATTCTTTGGAGCCGGCAAAGATGCATCTATAGAATACAACGAAAACGGCGATGATAAATTAATTATTTCAGGTGCAGCCGCCGGATTCGATATAGACTTGCCCGACAATGTTGCTAATGCTTTTACGATTGGAGAAGAAGCCAACCCGTACTTTACTGTTGTCACCACAAACTCAAGTGAAGCCGTCCTGCTGTCTCAAGACGCTTGGATAGTTGATGATAAGAAGTTGTATTTTGGAACTGGCAAAGACGCATCTATAGAATACGATGAAGATGGAACTGACGAGCTACGCTTTGCGGGAGCAGCTGTAACTTTTGAGCAGGCAACAACCTTCGACGGCAGTGTGACCCTGGGTGCCACGAATGCCACCCGGACGACGACACTCTCACAGCTAACTGCTTCGTCTGGTTTGTTGATAGCACACGACGCCCAAGTAGCAGATGATAAGAAGCTATATTTTGGTACCGGCAAAGAGGCACATATTGAGTATAAGGAGTCAGACGACAACTTCCTGCATATTTCTGGCTCCCAAAGCGGTTTAGTTCTTTCTGGCTCAAAAGTAGTATTAGATTCGGGAATGGTCGCTTCCATCAGTCCCGCCGTCGCGGCGGATTCTTTTTATATCTTGGATGCAACTGATGGCGCGGTAAAAAGCGCGACATTCCAGAACGCGCTCAATGAGATCACCGCGGACGATGGCGGGCTAATTAGTGTTAATGGCCAGCTTATAGTTACTGGCTCCAATACCGGCGCCGGCGCGGTCACAGTGGCTACTGACACTTTCCCGTTCTTTACTGCGCAAGGAATTGTGAAAGCAGAAAGCTTCGCTGACTTAGCCACCGCGATGGCCGGAACTGGTCTCAACGCTAGCGGCGGCCAGCTTGGTCTATACTTTGCCGAAATCGCCGCGGTAACTCCTGTGACTAGTACCGATTCAGTAATGATTCTGGATAATGGTTCTGGAACAAAGAGAGTGACAGTGACCACCTATGGTGATTACTTAACTAGCTCGCCAATTGGAGGCTTAGACAGCACACTCGGAGTATTAAGTATTACAGGCTCAGCAATCGGAGTCGCAGCCGTGAATGTTGCGAATGACCAAATTGTCTTCCTCGATGCTACCGGTTCAATGAAAAGAGAATCGATAGTAGATCTTGCTACGGGAATGGCAGGAACAGGCCTAGACGCCAGCAGCGGTCAGCTGACTGTTGACTTATCAGAAGTAATCGCTTCAGACGGGGCTAATGAGATACTAACATCGGATGGCGACGGCACTGCTACTGGAGAGTCAAACCTCACCTACGATGGAACAACTTTTGTAATAAATGACGATGTCAGAGTCAACGATGATTTTCCTCTTTATTTTGGTACAAGCAACGAAGCGCACATTAAATACAAAGAGTCTGATGACAACTTTATGCATATCTCTGGCTCATCGAACGGTATGGTCTTATCTGGCTCTACTGTCCGTGTAGTCGACAAGCTAGGTATCGGCAGTTCGGCCACCGTAGTCAGTAGCGCTAAGACATCTGGTATTCTTGTTGTCGACGCTGCAGCTGCTGACACAACGAATGGCTTAATAGCAACATTTAAATCCGCAGATTCAGACTATTGTAGAATAAACATCGATAATTCCACTGCTAATGGCGACACACAGTTTACTTTTATGAGTAATGGCAGCTCGAAGTGGTCAGTCGGTAATATGGGTTCTGATGAGACTTTTCATATAAAGTCGGGCTTTGGAAATTTTACTGATTCTGATCCTCTTATCTTGAGCCCGGGCGGCGGCACTTTCTTTACTTTAAATTCTCCATTAACCGCCTCACAAGACTTGTTAATAAAAGACGACAAAAAGTTATATTTTGGAACTGGCAAGGACGCGTCACTTGAATATGATGAAGACGGTACCGACACCTTGTTATACGCCGGCGCATCACTACGTATTTCTGACGATGTCAAATTAGAGTTCGGCGACGCCGGCGACGCCTCACTTGAATACGATGAAGATAGTACCAATACTTTACTTTACGCCGGCGCGGACCTACGAATCTCTGATGATGTAAAGATTGACTTTGGTACCGCGGGAGAGTCTCACATTCAGTACAAGGAGTCTGATGATAACTATATGCATATTTCAGGGTCTCAGCAAGGCATAGTGTTATCTGGATCTAACGTACACGTCAAGGGCGTAAAGATGACTGCTTTGCCTGCCCCGGGACACATGGGTATCAAAGTCGGTATTAACGATCCGATGCCAATGACTGCTCTAAGCGTATATCACAACTACCAGACGACCACTTTTGAGGCTCAATTAAGCGACGGACAGGGCGGCGGTGAAAAGTTGATATATTCGCCAGGGGCAAACGACACCTTGACTTCTGGTTCGCTTTATTTCTTACATACAGATGGCACGTGGGACGCGACTGACGCCGACGCCGTCGCGACTGGAGCGTCACAGATGCTTGGCATCGGTCTCGGCGGTCCTTCGCAGACCGCAGGAGTGTTAATCAAAGGTTTCATGAGAATACCTTCGACTGAGGTGTTAAACCTCCCTGGTTCCGGAGCATGCGATGGTCTACCTGTTTACGTGTCAACTACCGCTGGCCATTTTGATTTTACAGCTCCGTCTGGAACAGGAGACTTTGTTAGAATTGTTGGTTATGCTCTTGACGATGACAACGGAGATATTTTAATATACTTCGACCCGGACAAGACATGGATTGAGGTTGCTTAAACATGGCTACGTTTTACGTATCTAAGTCTGGTAACGACACCAACAACGGCGCCACGACCGGTACAGCAAAGCTCACCATTGGTGCGGCCGAAGCGCTTGTAGACGCGGCCGTTGGTGGAGGTATCGCCACCAACACGATCTCTATTGGGGACGGCACTTACACGGAGACGGTTACTTATACTGGTGACAATTGTACGTTTACAAGTACTTCTGAAGATCGCACCGCTGTTATTATCACACAGAGCAGCGGAGCAACATTCAAACTCACGAAAGGTTCTACCGGCAACGTTTTCAAGCATTTAACTATTCAGAATACTGACAATACACAAAATGACGCTGGAATATACGGAGCTAACGGAGGTTCTGGTGATAAAGCATCTTTTACTGTAGAAGATTGTATTTTTGATTGCAAGCCGACGGCAATAAGATATGCGCATGCATGCACGATTAAAAGAACAAAGTTTCTTGTAAACGGTGGTGACACTGGCTCTGATGTATACGGGATTAAAGACGGCACCGGAGCGAGCGGTGAAGTTTTTAATATCGAAGCTTGCTTATTTGTTGGGTGGGACAAGTGGGCCATCGCAGGATCCGGCGGTTACATGATTATGAGAAACTGCACTATGGTTCTTGCTGACAGTGACCAGTCTACTTCGTACTTACTATATTGGTCTGGCACCAACGTTGAGGTCTATAATACAATTGCCTATGGCGGCACCGATGACGTAGACTACGGAATTAGACTCCAGTCCGCTAGCGATACCCATAAAGTTAAAAACTGTATTGCTTTTGGAGATATTGACGACGGCTTCTATAACACTGACTCTCCCACCGTCACAGCACAGCTAGAAGATAATAACGATGTAACCTCGGATGGCAACACTATTTTCACAGCTATTGGCGACGCCGGCATCGGTGATGATTATACTATCAACGCCGCTGGTTTAGCTTATCAACGAGGCCTCGCCGCCGAGCTAGGCTCCGATGGCAAAGACGTCGACGGAAATGATTTTGATGGCAGCAACCCAAATATAGGTTGTTATGCTACCGTCGCCTCCGGCTGGGACGGCGGTTCTAAGTGTGGCGCCATCGCCGTCGGGAATATTTCGAAGGTAGGTGCTATAGCTAAAGCGAACATAAGTAAGATAATAGGAGTTTAGTTTTCTATTTTATAAGCAGTTGTATTATAACTAGGAATTTTAGCTTCGTTACAACTAGTTATTATGACAAATAGTCTTCTAGGAGCGATTTAAATGTCTGACATGTTAGAACAAGCAATCATTGACGCGGAAGCGTTAAGAGAGGCGGCAACAAAAAATGCCGAAACTCTGGTATTAGAGAAATATTCAAACCAAATCAAAGGCGCCGTCGAGAGCCTCTTGGAGCAGGAAGAACCTGCTGCCGACAGTCTCGGTGAGCTAGCTGATGATTTAATGGCTTCTCCGGATACAGGCGAGGCGCCTCTAGAGCCGACAGAACAGTCTTCTGTCATGGAGCATATTCCATTAGCTGTCACAACAGAAAATAACGAACAGGTAGAAATCCCGCTAGACCAATTGCTGGAGGAGGTGTCAAATCTAACACAGGCCTTGCGATTTAATGGCGATGTGGTTGGAGATCCAGAACTTTATGAGCACAATATGATCGATTTTGATGATGAGTTGCTCGAAGAGGGTCTTTATGAGGATGATTATCTAGAAGAAGAGTTGTTTTTAGAGGATGATTTTTTCTTAGAAGAAGGTGGGGAACCATCGATAGTTACTGATCTTTCTGACGAAGATACATTAGAAGAACAGCTTACTGTGGATCTAGCCGGCCCAAATAAATCCGGCTGGACTGGTATGCCAGAAGGCGAGATTCGCCTAGCAGAGGAAGAGCTGTTGGCACTAGAACAAGATTCAAAAATACGCGAAGAAAGAGCAGCTATGAGAAAAGCTGTTCAGGATCTTCAAGCAGTTAGTGAGTCTACCAATAAACAAAACACAAAACTTGCAGCTGCGTTAAAGAAGTCGACTAAATTTACGGCTGAGTTAAAAGACGCAGTTGAGATATTAAAAGAAAAACTTGATAAAGCTAGCGTGGTTAACGCCAAGCTTCTTTATCAGAACAAGGCACTAGAGAGCGACTCCCTGAATGAGCGACAAAAGCAAAAGCTTGTCGAAGCTGTCTCTAATGCCGAAACTATTGAAGAAGCAAAAGTAATTTTTGAAACACTTCAGAACACAGTGGGCAGCACCTCTCGTAAACAGCAGCCAAATTCACTGAGTGAAGCGGTACAGAAGTCTTCTTCGGTAATCCTGTCAGCCAGAAAACAAAAATCTGGAGGACAAAATCAAAACCCAACGTTAAATCGTTGGAAATTCCTAGCAGGAATAGACAAATAGCAAATTTATATTATAGGAGGATTTCAAATGTCTGTTTTAGAAAAATTAACTGAAGGCATCGTTGAAAGATCCCTTCAAAGAGAAGGTGCTGCCCTACTTGATAAGTGGGAAGCTACCGGACTCTTAGAGGGTATCGACAACGATCAAAAAAAGGCGGGAATGGCCCGCTTACTAGAGAATCAAGCCTCGCAGCTTCTTAAGGAAGCTTCGTCGATGGCAGCTGGTGATGTCGAGGGCTTCGCGTCCGTGGCATTCCCGATTGTTCGCCGTGTCTTTGGAGGCCTTTTGGCTAACGACCTTGTGTCCGTTCAGCCGATGAGCCTTCCTTCCGGTCTGCTCTTCTTCTTAGACTTTACTTATGAAGATGGTCGATTGGGCATGGATACCGGAGATTCGATCTACGGTGGCGGCGTTGTCGGTTCGCAACTTACTGGTGGTGTCTCAGACCTCACTGAGGAAGGTGGCGGATTCTACAACCTTGCCAATGCATTCTCGCATGCTACCGGTACGCTCACCGCGCTAACTGAAGCGACTGATGATGACCCCGGAGCAATTGCGAAGGGCGAGTGTCATGACGGTGTTACCAACACTGGTACCAATGGTACGCCTTTCTTGGCTGCAGGTACGGCGATTAGTTCGCTGTCTGAAGCTCAAAAGAAAGCGATTCGTTGGGATGCTGATATTCTTGGTGATACTAGCACCAAAGAGGTTTACAACTTAGTTTGTCGTCTCACTGATGCAGATCATGCTAGAATCAATAAGGACATGCTTGGAGGCGTTACGCTTCACACGACCACCACGAGCAACGCCGAGGCCACCACTGGTCTCACCAACGGTGTTCAAATTCGTCGTTTGACTGAGCGTGGTTTCCGTAAGGCAGATGGTAGTCTAGCTACTGGTTCTGTTGCTGATACGTTCTTGACTCTGTACTTCGTTGCAGATGAGGGTACGCTAAACCTTGGCAACAACAACCATGCGTTAAACGTACCTTACTCTGATAACTTCGCTGCAGGCGGAGCCGTCGGTTCGGTCGTTGGTCAAGACAACTGGCCTCTTGAAGAGCCAGATCCTGGTACTGGCCGCGAAGGAAGCGGAACGGGCAAGAACGTAATTGCAGAAATCGACATTAAAGTTGATTCAGTCGCTGTTACTGCCCAGACCAAGAAGCTCAAGGCCAAGTGGTCTCCAGAGCTTGGCCAAGATCTTAATGCTTATCACAATCTCGATGCAGAGGTCGAACTTACTCAGATTCTTTCTGAGCAGATCGCTCTTGAAATCGATCGTGAGATTGTTAACGATCTTGTCCAGGGCGCGTCAGCTGGTACGTACTACTGGTCGCGTTCTCCTGGGTTGTTCGTTAACCGGACAACTGGTGTTGAGCTTGGGGCGCTTTCAGCGGCTCCGGACTTCACTGGCACGGTTAGTGAGTGGTATGAGACTCTTATCGAGACTATTAACGACGTGTCGGCTCAGATCCACAGAAAGACTCTTCGCGGTGGAGCTAACTTCCTGGTGACCTCACCTGAAGTTGCTAACATCCTTGAGTTTACTGCTGGGTTCCGAGCTAACGTAACCGCTGACTCCGATAAGGGGACAGTTGGAGCCGTTAATGTCGGGTCTGTTTCTCGAAAGTGGGACGTCTATGTAGACCCCTACTTCCCGCGAAACCTGGTACTTGTTGGTCGTAAGGGCGGAAGCTTCCTCGAAAGTGGATATGTTTACGCTCCCTATGTGCCACTCCAGGTCACTCCGACGATCTTCGGTACCGAGGACTTCGTGCCTCGTAAGGGCGTGATGACTCGTTACGCTAAGAAGATGGTTCGACCTGATATGTACGGCCTTGTCGTTGTACGTGGACTCCTTGGTGAGGCTGGCGCAACCAGCTAAACTGAGTTAGACTGCTAAGTCTGGCCCCGTCTGGTATTTTTACCAGACGGGGTTTTTTTTATTGGAACTTTAGTATCCACAACACTATTTATTATGATTCACACCGAACAATATGGCGTGAAGCCTATATTGAACAAATCAAGGAGATAAAACAATGTCAGGTAAAATTGGACTAGGGTATACAGAAACCCTTTTAGAGAACTTAGATAGAGAAATTGCCTGGGGCGGTACTACCTCGTTTAAGGGTCAGAAGATGGCCTATGAGTCCCTGGAGTCAGCTACCAAGACACTAACAGCAGCAGATTCAGGCACAGTCTTTGGGTTCAATAAGGCGGATGGACTTGTGGTAACTTTACCAACTCCTGCGGCTGGTATTACTTATACGTTTCTTGTAGAAACGACTTTCACAACCGCAGGGCGAATAAGAACAGCAACAACTGATGGCACAGATGGCTTTTTAGGTAGTGTAACAATCCTGGATACAGGTGCTAACGGCGCCGCCGCGGATAGGTTCAACTGCCAACCGGCAGCATCTAATGACTTTATCGATTTAGGTCAGATAGAACAAGGATGGTTAACTGGCGGGTATTTAAGACTCACAGGAGTGAATACAACAACATGGTTTGTTGAAGGAGTTCTTATGGGTGATGGTACACTAGAAACAATATTCGAGGATGCATAATACTTAATAACTGATAGTTATCAAGCTATTAATCAAAACCCCCAACCAAATCGGTTGGGGGTTTTTTGTTTCAAAAGCTTGCGTGTTGTGTTATAATGTGGTTAACCAGATAGGAGGTTATTATGTCTGATCAGATGGAAATAAAAATTCAAGAGCTTCAAGTACAGATTAAAGAAATTCAAGAGGCCCACAATAAACTTCGAGCACATTATTATGATTTTGTGGAAAACACTATAAAATGTTTTAAGGATCTCTCGGAGAGAGAAGAACTTTAAAAATCGCATATTCTCAAATTTTTTTCGAGGGTAATTTTTGAGATTTTAACTTTATGAACAACTATTTACTTAAGTCATAGGAGACTTACATCATGGGCAAGAAACGAAAAATAATTAATTCAACTAAATACGCTAGAAAATATGCTAGCCACCCACTAGCTAGAGCCAAGGCCGCGGCAGGCGTTGTTGCCGGAAGCGTAGCAGATGTTGCCGAGGACGTAGTCGAAGCAGCCGCAGAGGTCGTTGAGACTGTCGCTGAAACCACCGCAGAGGTTGTTGAGGCCGTTGTAGAGACTGTCGTCGACGTTGTTAAAGATGTAGCAGAGGTTGTTGAAGATGTCGTTGAAGATGTGGCACAGGCAACCCAAGATGCAATTTCTTCTTCCGAAGAAAAAAGCAAAGGCAAAAAAACTAGTTCGCGGCGTAAGTCTAAAAAAGACTGAAGGCTAATTAGTCATCTCCTAACTAATTATAGTGACAGGAGACCACATGAATGGCGACACCGACTTTAACACCGAGTTCTCAGGCTTCAACATCAGTGCTGAACTCCACAGGATCTTATTCTGTTGCCAGTACAACATCAAACTACCCCTACGGTTTATATGCTGATACTTCTTCTGATTTATACGATGCTAGCTTTGTTACTGGCGCCGTAGAACAAGTAACTTTTACGTTTCGTAAGTTAGGCGGAGACGTCTTAGACATAGAGCTAAACGAAAAGAATATATATTCTGCTTATGAAGAAGCGGTTTTAGAGTACTCTTACATTGTGAATGTTCACCAATCAAAGAACATACTCCACAGCTCCCTTGGTGCTACAACCGGAACTTTTGACTCTGATGGGCAAAGAACAGATATAAACTCTGGAAGCCAGGTTGAATTGAAATATCCAAAGTTTGAGTTTGGCTACAATAAGAGAATTATGGACCAAGCCAGCACTGTTGCTGGTATTGGAGGCACAGTACCTATTTATTCTGCATCTTTTTCTCTTGTAGAATCTCAGCAAGATTACGATTTGCAAACAATCATTTCTAGTTCTGCCACTGATTCTGACGAAGCTTTCTATAATAAAGTTGGCAACAACAAAGTAACAATACGAAGAGTATATTACAAAACACCTCATGCCATGTGGAGATTCTATGGGTATTATGGTGGCATGAATGCTGTTGGTAATATGTCGACATATGGTATGTTCGCGGACGATTCAACTTTTGAAGTTATTCCGCCATGGCAAAACAAATTACAGGCTCAGGCTTACGAAGACGCGATTTATACTAGAAACTCACATTACTCATATGAGATAAAAAACAACAATTTAAGAATATACCCAATACCTGGCACTGTTTCTCCAGATACAATGTGGATTGAGTTTACAGCGGAACAAGAACCGTGGGACGAACAAGCTGATAGGAAGAATGGTGTCGCAGGCGTTAATAACATGAACACTTTGCCACTGGCGAATATTCCGTATAAAAATATTAACTCTATAGGCAAACAATGGATAAGGAGATTTGCTTTAGCTGTTGCAAAAGAGACGTTAGGTCAGATTAGATCAAAATTTGGCGCTATACCAATCCCTGGCAACAATGTAACTTTAAACGGCGCCGCTCTCTTGAGCGAAGCCGCTGCAGAACAAAAAACACTCAGAGAGGAGCTACAGAAAGTCCTAGACGAGCTAACATACGAAAAAATTACAGAAATTCAAAAGAATATGGTTAACAACACCAAAGATACCGTTAAACTTTATCCATACTTTATTTATCAAGGATAATATCACATGCCTAGCGAAAAAAATAAATGGTCACAACCTAAATCTCCTCCTCCTCCTTTGTTTTTGGGAGAAAAAGAAAGAAACTTGGTTAAGCAGTTTAATGACGAACTCATTGAGAGAGTTATAGGCCAGGTCATCGCATATTTCCCAGTTGATTTGGAGCACACAAATTTTCACCCCCTATACAACGAGGCCGTGGTTAAGTCTTTCTTGCCTCCAGTGCGCGTTAACGCTTTAGTAGATTTTAAAGGGCAAGAAACAGCAACGGACAAATATGGTGTTGATAAGTCAACCAAACTAACAATTCATTTTCATAAAAGGCGCCTTACCGAAGACCAAGATTTGTTTGTCCGAGAAGGTGATTTTGTTTCTTACGGAGAAGCCTATTACGAGATCGTTAGTTTAAAAGAGCCAAAAGAGTTGTTTGGCCAAGCAGATCGCAGAATAGAAATTTCAGCAGAGTGCATAAGAGCAAGAGAGGGAATGTTCGATGGCTCATAAAGGCTCGATAAGCGAAGAAGAAACTTCTAGAGATGTAGCGAGATTTAATTCTACTTTAGAGGATGTTGATTTTGCAGCTTACAAATTTGTCGATGAATCAATGAACCTGCACACGACCACCAACAAAGGTTTCAAGAAAGCACCAGTAATTTGGGCTGGATCTGAACGGGCACACAATATAAAGAATGACGATATTAATAGAGACGCTAGCGGAATGATAATTTTACCAGTGATTTCAATGGAGAGAACTTCTGTTGAAAAAGACGAGAAGAGCCGCGTAATTCCGTTTTCAAAGCTGGACCCGGTCAACGACCTTAAAGGCGGCTTCTTAACCATAAATAAGGTGATACAGCAGGATAAAACTCGTAATTTTGCCAATGCTGACTCATACCGCCGCAGAAGCCAGAAGAATTTTCCTCTTTATCGAGGAAAAGGAGGGAAAAACAGTAAGATTGTTTATGAAACAATAACTATCCCAATACCAATTTATGTTAAAGTTGGATATGATATTGTATTGAGGACAGAGTACCAAGAGCAAATGAATGATTTACTAGCTCCATTTATAAGAATATCAAATGCTCATACCCGGGTTTTAATAGAACACAACTCAAACCAGTATGAAGCTTTTATTGGTCAAAAGTACAATATAGCAAATAATATTTCAAGTTACAAAACCGAAGAAAGAAAATATGAAACAACAATTAAGCTTGATGTTTTCGGATATTTGATAGGCGACGGGAAGAATCAAAAGCAGCCTCGTGTGGTGCGCAGAGAAAACGCAGTTGAGATACGATTTGCGCGTGAACGAATAGTTGTGCAAGATGAAGATGGAGAATTTAGATTTTAAAGGAGTTTGTAGTTTACAAACACTATTTATTAAAGAAAAAGTTCATGAATTTTGAGCTAACTTATATTTAAGGAGCACCGAGCATGTCAGTCGATAAGTTTAAATTTGTTTCACCTGGAGTCTTCATAGACGAAATTGATGAATCAGGGATCCCGGCCCTTCCGGAAAGAATGGGTCCTGTTGTTGTAGGCCGTTTTAAAAAAGGCCCGGGCATGCGCCCAGTAAAAGTCGACTCTTATAAGGAATTTGTAAAGCTTTTTGGCGAGCCGGCCCCCGGTAACGCATCTGGCGACATTTGGCGTACTGCTGAGATGACTGCTCCCACGTATGCAGCATATGCGGTAAAGGCTTGGCTTAGAAATAATTCTCCTTGCACTGTTTATCGTATATTGGGAGAGAAAGCAAGCAATGCGGCAGCCGGAGCAGCGCCTCAAGCAGGCTGGTCCACTGATAACGAGCTAGCTACTGGCTCGCTCAGCGGCAACGGCGGAGCATATGGCTTGTTTCTTATTCCTTCGGCGTCAACAGTCACCCCTGTGACTGGAACGCTAGCAGCGATTTGGTATGTCCAAGAAGGTGCAGTCACCCTTTCCGGCACTGCAAGAGTGCCTCTTGATGGGGGATCCGGAAATACGACAAAAGAAGGAGCAGGGGTTCTAATCGAATCTTCTGCCGGCATGAAGTTCACAGCTAAAGTTTTGGACGGCGCCGGCGCTATTGCGCACACCGCACAATTTGATTTTGAAAGAGACTCAGACACCTTTATTAGAAAAGTATTCAATACTGACCCTACAGCCACGAATGGAGATGTTGTAACAACTACCAAGAACTATTGGCTTGGCGAGACATTTGAATCCAATGTCAAAAGAGCTGAAAATAGCAAGTTGTCCAAAGGCGCCAGCGGCCCGTTAGCTGACTCCGACACAATATTCGGTGTGATTCTTGGCTTGAAAAATGGTGCAGACGGCGACGACGGCGTTGTTTGGTCGGATCACAAGCAGGCCACACGGGCCGCCCAAACTGGCTTCTTTATCTCTCAAGACTTAAGAGGCAGCGCAGCCGGCGCGTTTAATCCAATCAGTCATACTGAAAAACTGTTTAAGTTTCATGCATTAGATAGCGGTGAGCAAGCAAACAGAGATTACAAAATATCAATCGTAGATATTAAAGTACCAACGGACAACTTTAATAGATATGGTTCGTTTACAGTCCAAGTTCGTAGCGCTTACGATATAGATAGCAAACCAGTTATTCTAGAGCAATTCTCGAACTGCAACTTAGACCCGACTTCCGCGAACTACATTGGTCGTGTTATCGGTGATAGATATTACACCTATGACGAGACAAACAAAAGAATTCTTGAGCATGGAAACGACGAGAACCGCTCTAGCATAATTAGAGTCGAGATGAGCCCCATTGTTAAAGAAGGAAATGCGGCTGGAATGAACCCCTATGGTGTTTATGGCCCTACAGTGCCTATCACTGAAGAGGTCTTGATTACTGATACCGGCCTGAACTACGCTGTCGGCAGTGGGTCGATTCCAGTAGAGATCTTAGCTGAAGGTACCTGGGCTTCAGATGGTTCCCTGCGGGCTCATCCGCCAGGTAAGCTTTTTCTTCACGACCACCTGGCCTCATCCCCGAACCTGCGGAAGCATGCATTAACGGCCTCAATAGAGTGGCCGACGTCGAGACTGAGAGCTTCTTCGTCAGAGGGAGACTTGAATATCGCCTCCAAGGCTTATTTTGGATATCAGTCAAATATTAAAGGCAAAAAGAGATTCGATGATGCAAATATTGATCTACTTCGAGGTGGCCCAGCAGCTTTTGACGCGACTAGCCTAGGCTCGAACAGCGAAAGACAATATTCGTGGATTTTCACCCTTGACGACGTGAAGCCATCAGCAGAGGACACATCTCACTCTGTTTGGGTTTCTGGCTCCCGCGCCGCAGGTACTTCTTGGACCGCAGCGTCCGGAAGCACATTCATCTTAACCGGGTCGGGCGTGGGCTTTAAGAAGTTTACTTCGCCTATGTTCGGTGGTTTTGATGGCTTTGACGTTACCGAAAAAGATCCGCTTAGAAACTCGTACATGGGAGATGCTTCTACAGAAGTGAACAACTCCACGTACTATAGCATTAAGAAGGCTATTGATGTTCTTGCTGATCCGGATTATGCAGAGTTCGATGTAGCCGCTATACCCGGCCTCACGAACGATAGCCTCAATAGCCGGTTAGTCACTGCATGTGAAGAAAGAGCAGACTCACTGGCAATTATTGACCTCGAAGGCGGATATGTGCCTCCTCATGAGAACACAAGCAATGATGAGGACAACATCGGATCAGTAGAAACAACGGTTACAAACCTTAAGGACTTGAACATAAATTCGAGTTACGGTTGTGCTTTCTACCCATGGGTTAAAGTTCGTGACACAGGGACGAACGCGCTATTGTACGTGCCGCCCTCTGTTGTCGCTCTTGGTACCTTCTCTAGCGCCCAGCGCAAGTCGGCAGTTTGGTTTGCACCGGCCGGCTTCACGCGAGGTGGCTTAAGTGAAGGATCAGCAGGCCTGCCAGTTGTCGGCGTACGACAGCGGTTGACTTCTGCCGAGAGAGACAGACTTTATGATGCCAACATCAATCCGATTGCCTCCTTCCCTGCGGAAGGGATTGTAATCTTCGGACAGAAGACCCTACAAGTGACTCAGTCTGCTTTGGACAGGATTAACGTTAGAAGACTTCTAATTTTCCTAAAGAAGGAGATTTCCAGAATCGCTTCTAGAGTTTTGTTCGATCAAAATGTACAGTCTACATGGGATCGCTTTACCGGTCAGATTATTCCCTTCTTAGAGGGAGTACAAGCTGGTCTAGGCCTAACAGACTTTAGAGTAGTGCTAGACGATAGTACGACTACCCCAGATCTGGTTGATAGAAATATTCTTTACGCCAAGATTTTCTTGAAGCCGGCACGAGCCGTAGAGTTTATCGCTCTAGACTTTATTATTACAAGAAGTGGAGCTTCTTTTGACGATTAAAATAAACAAAACACTAATTATAAGTGTAGTAACAGGAGATTAAATAGATGCCATTCTTTTCAGATACAGGACCCGGAGGCTTTCAGCCAAAAAGACAATTTAGGTTCTTGGTTAATTTTTCAGAGCTTGGAAATTTAACTTTTATGTGTAAAAAAACCGATAAGCCGACTTATAAAATAGAGTCAAAGACGCACCAAGTTCTGAACCATCAATTTAATTTTCCGGGTATTGTAAAGTGGGAAGCGGTGCAGATGGAATTTATTGATGCGGTCGACCCTAATGTTGGTTCAAAATTTTATGCCGCGCTTCTCAATTCAGGGTATGTAGCTCCAGTCAACGAGGCGGCTCTAACTACCGGTATTACTAAGGTTGGCACAACAAGCACCATCGGCGAAGTTAGAATTAAACAACTCGATGGCGGTGGCATTATCTTACCAGCTGGTTCAGATCCTGGTGAAGTTGTAGGAGCTATTGACAGCACGAATGTAGTTGAAGAGTGGACTCTTAAAAATGCTTTTATCACGCAAGTTAAATTTGGGGCTTTAGATTATGCCCAAGAAGATCTTGTGACGGTCTCAGCTACTATAACATTCGACTACGCTACCTACAACCCCCAGCAAATTCCGCTGGCAACTTAATTTATCTTAGAGAGGTTTAGATGAGAAACAACCAAAGGCGCTTAGGGCAGAATAAAGGCCCACAGCCCTCTTCTCCTGCAGCCGCGGCTCCAAGCATGGCTTTTGCTGTGCCAACTGAGTTTGTCGAGCTACCATCCCAGGGAAAGTTTTATTTAGAAGGTCACCCGCTTCACAAACAAGAAACGGTAGAGATTAAATTTATGACTGCCAAAGACGAAGACATTTTGTCTTCAGATGCATTGTTAAAAAAAGGTCTTGCCCTGGACAGGCTTCTAGAAAGCTTGCTGGTCGAAGATATTGATCCAAGTACTTTGTTCGTGGGAGATCGAAACGCTATTTTGATAGCGGCCAGAATTTCTGGCTATGGCGAGCAGTACGATGTCACGCTTACATGCCGAGAGTGTTTTACTCCAAGTGAAATTTCTTACAACCTAAAAAACGCGACTTTGAACGATAAATGTTTTGATTCTGTTTTCTTAAAAAGAGAGGGCGTCTTTTTTAATGAGAATACACAAACATTTGATATTAAACTTCCCACATCCGGTGTAACAGTCGGTCTTAGTTTATTAGACGGCGAGTCCGAGCGCTTTCTTTCAAACAACGACAAAGAGAAAGCAATTACCTCGATGTTAAATACTTTTATAACAAAAGTTAATGACGAGACAGATCCAAAATACATAGACGATTTTGTTGAGGCCATGCCCGTGAAAGATTCAAGGTATTTAAGAAATCTATACCCCAAGCTAGTTCCACAAGTTAGGTTAGTAGAGAATTTTTTATGTAAAGAGTGTTTTCACGAACAGGAAATGGAGGTGCCGCTCTCCGCGGGATTTTTTTGGCCTAAGCAGTGAATATATGGAAAATGTCTATGAGCAATTCTTTTTCCTGCAGTACCATGGAGGCTGGAGCTTTATCGAGGCTTACAACTTGCCGGTTGGTCTGAGAAAGTGGTATGTTCACAAACTTCTAGAACAATTAAAAAAAGAAGCGGACGCCATCGAAGACGCCTATAAGTAACTCCGCATTTTTTATTTTACGCTTTGTTACTATTTATATATAATGAGGTAAAACCGGATGGCGAAAACCCTAGAAGAACGATTAGCGAAACTAGAAGAGCTAAATGCAAAGGTTGCTGCAGGCGAAGAGCTGCAGAAATCCCAGCAAGCAGAGCTGGTTAGATATCACGCAACCCTGAGACAAGTTTTGGCAACGTCAGAACAAAAATTGCAAGCTGCGCGAGATGAACTAGCTATAGTGAAGACAACAGCCGGCGCCACAACAGAGGAGATACGACGGAAACAAGAGATTTTTAGTCATCATCAAGAGTCTTATAAATTTCGGCTAGAGAAGGAAGACGAGGTGCAAGCCGCCCTTGATAAAACAGCTGTCCTAAGACAACAGTACGCAGATCAGTACGCTGCGCAGCTAGATAAAGCAAAGTCGCTAGAAGAAATCTCCGCCAGGACAAGAGAACAATCAATTGCTAACTTTTCAGACCTTCAGCAGAAGGCCGGCCAAGCCTTTCAAGGTACTATGACTGGTCTAGGAGCCGGCGCTTCGGAGGCTCTTAGAATGGGCCCCGAGCTAGCTACCTTAATGTTCGCAAACATGTACCTAAACATGGGCAAGGGTGTCAATCAATTTAAGCAGGAATTTAAAAAATTACCATCAGACATGGAGACGGCAGCGACAGGTATGGTTGGTGTGACCGGTAAAGCTGGCCAAGAAATGCGGGACAGCCTAACTTTTGCTCTTGATCCAAGCGGGATGCAAAGAATGGGAGTAGAAGGTGAAAGGTCTGCGGAGATGTTCAGAAGGTTCGGGGGCACAGCAGCCGATGCCGGCAATGCCACGACTGCCCTTATAGAAAACACCGCAAAATATCGTATGGCTATAAACCAATCAGACGTAGCTACCACTTCTTATGTAACCAATCAGGCCATGGCGTTCGAGAAACTGGGTGTTGCCAACGCAAGTTATGCGCAAGCGTTCGATATAGCCACAAATGTTATAGGGATGTCCAATGACGAAGCCGTTGATCAGATGAGGTCTTTGCAATCGGTTGCAGACAGCACAGGAATGACCTTGTCGAAAGTCGTAAGCAATTTTGTGTCCGAAGCGCCCGAGCTATCGCGCTACGGAGACCGCGCGGCTGATTCATTCGCCAAACTGCAAGCCAATGCGTCCGCCACAGGTGTAGGCGTGGGAAAATTAAGGACGGCTATGATCGGATTAGCCGGGTTCGACGAAGCTACTAAAGCTGCGCAAACGTTTAATTCGGTCTTCGCGCGCTCAGGTGTGGTGATGTCCACCACCGCAGTCATGACCGCCGAACCTGGTGAAAAGCTGGATTACCTGATTGGCAAATTCAGAGAGCTTAACTTAGATCTTTCTGACCCGTCCGTACAGTATCAAATTGATGCAATTGCCGAGTCCATAAATGGGATGACCGGCGCGGATATAAGAAGGCAGATCTTAAATGTGGGCGACATCGATACTCAAGCCCGGGCTTTAAATCAAATTCCTAAAGGAATTGATGAAACTACAGCTGTAATTGAAAGAGGCATGACCGCGGCGCAATTGCAAGTCAAGTCTTTTTCTGATCTTGGTTTATCTGCGTCTAAGTTGGCTGAATCAATTAGGCCAGGCGCCACCGCATATTCCGAGATAATAGAGCAAATGTTTACTAAGCCTTTAGAATTGACAAAAGAATCCACCACCGCATATTTAGGCATGGCTGGGGCGATAGAGACATTAAATTTTGGTGCCGGCGCAATTGGGGGATTCATGGGCGCCCTGCCTGAGTTTATATCTGCAGCTGCAGCCGTTCCTGTTGTCGGCCCCGTGGTCGTCGCTGGTGTTGGCGCCGCCCTTGGGGCAGCCGCCGGAGGCGCCGCTGGAGTTGCTTTTGGCGCACCCACTCTTACTACTACTAACGCTCCAACAACCACCGCGCGAGATGATGCAGCGCGCGCGCAGGCACAATCGACTGAAAACTTAGCTGAAGCTCTAAAGGGCGGAGGCGAAGGCATAAACATAACCTTGCCGGTTAAGTTAGATTCCCGAGAAATTGCTCGACAAACAATGAAGATACCGGCTAGCGCGGTGAGGAGGCAATAAGGATGCCCAAATTCTTTCAAGTAGAAAAAGCAGCATATGGAGGTGAGAAAAACACCTTTTCTAACGTGAAATTCAAGAAAAATAACTTTGACAACAGTAGACCGGCCGAAGCGGGAACTATATTAGAAATAATACCAGTGCACGTTAAAAATCCTCCAATCATACAGTTTATAGCGTATGTCACCGATCTGTCTGACACGATAAAATCAGAACAAACGTCAGAACAATCATATGGCCGACCTGACCCATATTACATGTGGAAAAGCAATCAAAGATCAATTACAGTCAAGTTCGATATCCCATCTTCCTCTGTTACTTCTGCTTTAGACAACCTTAATAATTTAAGCTGGTTTCTCGCTTCGCTTTATCCAACGTATAAAGATACGCAAACAGCAACCTCTATAGCGGCTTCCCCTATGTTCAGAGTGCGTTTCTCAAACTTAATTTGTTCATCGACTAGAGATGGGCAGGGCGCCCTTGGAGTAATCCAGAGTGTTGCTGTCACACACGCTGTGAAAGAAGGGTTTATTGGCATAAGTCCAGAAAACATGGGCTCTTCTCAAGCTAACGCGGCTAGCCAGCTTATCAAGGAGGCTGGTTTTGATAGTAGCATAAACGAGGGTAAAAAACTGCTGATACCTAAATTAATGACGGTAGGCTTTACACTGAATGTCGTACACGACCACGCTCTAGGTTGGGATTACAATACCGGCCAATGGCGCGGCGGTTTTGCCGGCCCTCGCTTCCCATACGATTTTGGTTTAGTTCGAGACACATTAGACACGCCAAGCGCCGGCGCCACAGTTTTTCAGGATCCGTCTCCCACTTCTACTGGAGCAGTGGAAGGCGACATAAACGACTCTCAAACTAAAGCTGCCGGTAAATTAGTATTAGGTGATACAGATCCAGCTCCACTAGTTGAAGTCACCGGCGACGAATAGGAGAAAAAAATGAGATATAAGAATCAAGAAGTTTTTGTCAATATGAGAGACGCTTACAAAAGATATTTAAAAAAAACGAGAGGAATTGACAAAATTAAGCAGTACGACACTCCTACTTTTCGTCACCCATCCGTTGAAGACATATCAAAACTAAACGTGATAAGTCATATATGGGGCACTGGGGACAGGTATTTTAAATTAGCTAACGAATATTATGACAACCCAGAGCTTTGGTGGGTGATCGCGCTTTATAACCAAAAACCGACAGAATTTCACTTAAAACTCGGAGATGTTATATATATACCAACACCTCTAGAAAGTGTACTGTTATACATAGGATACTAATATGTCCGCAGATATTACAACCCCAGGCGCTACCGGACAGACAGTCGACTCTGCTGAAAAAGATCTACATGCAAAAAAGAAGCTTACCAACGATACTGTTAAAAATAGTAATATCGAGCAACAGCTTCTTACCAGAAACCTGAACAAAGCGGTGGGCTATTTTATCGCAAACAAGGATCTATTCAACTACAGGACTTTTAGGCAGATGCAGGGGAACGGCGCCCAGATAATAAATAAACTTCGCGGCATTGACGATCTAGAAGCTTTTTATAGAATAAAACCCTCCGTGCTTAGTTTGTTACGCCCCAAAGTAAGAATCTATAAGGTTAGCCATGAAGAGGTCGTCGACGATGAAAGCGGCCTTCCGGACCGAAGAAAACTAGTCGCCTTAAAGCAGCCTTGTTATAAAGAATTTAAATTTTCAGATAATTTCGGCACGGAGACTGCTGCTAGCGCCCAAGAATATTTAAAATATGAAAGCACAAAACCAAACTGGAGAAACGTAGGCTTAAAAAGTTTTGATTTTACATACAATGGGAAGAAAGCCGCGGCCCTTCAAAATGATCTGACCTGTAGATTAGTTTTGACATTCAAGGGTTTGAAAGATCTACAAGCATCACCGCCCGGAGAACCACCTCCAGAAAAGGGAGGCCTTAGATATGCAGATCTGGTTACTTGGCCACTAGGCAACCAAGCCGCCAGCGGCGGAGGCGACACCTCAACCCCCAAGCATTATCAAATAAAAGTAATGCTAGGCTACACACAACCGACAAGAGAACAATTGCGCGGACTTAATTTGACAGAGACCGAGATTGATACAATTTCAAATATAGAAAAATTAAACAGCATATTATCTCTAAACCTACAAGATTATGAGTTTGATATTAAAGAAAACGGACAAGTTGTCTTGACGATGGATTATAGAGGAAGCATGGAAATTTTGTTGTCCTCAAATGCAGTTAACATATTTCAAAATAGTTTTAGAGTACAGGAGGGCGGAGCGGTAACTATATCAAGAAAGGTTAACGCGGAACACAATATCTCAAATGTCATTAGACTAATGACTAGTCTGCAGGCTATAAGTAATAATTTAGCAGACCCAGGGTGCAAGGACGAAACGTGCAAAGAAAGAAGGCTTTTACGACATTTGATAGAAGCAGACAAGATGTTTGCAACTGTTCTAAAAGAAGGCTTCATGACTGCTGGAAAACTAGACCGACGCACTGGGCTCTTCATCGATGGAAAGGGAGACATAAAAATTAAAGGCAGCGGTAATTTAATGTATTCTTTCTTCCGGACCACAGATAATATGAAAAAGATAGTAGCGCTTGTAAAGAGAAAAGTTGGTCTTTATGAAAAAGACGTGTACAAGAGCTTTGTCGATCAGTTGATTGTTGGTAATGACGAGAGCCCATTGGCGCCTGGCACGCGTTTGTTTTGTATGAACGCCGGCGAAAAAGAAGTGGAAAAAGCACTTGGCGTTGTATTGGCGGACACGGATCAAACGCCCGGTGCTGAGGTTTCGAAAATAGAAACTAGTGACGCGGAACAATCAACAACGACCGCTGTAGCCAAAGGAGACAGTGGTGTCAAAATAGATAGATGTCACTTAGTTAATCCGATTAACCCGACAGTCAGAAACGAAGCAGCGCAAGAGATAACGGCTGCGCTGGAGGCAGAATCTAGTTCCAAAGAATCAGCCGGCGCCCGTGACCATGTCGACCCAGCCCGGGCATCCGTAAGAGACTTTTCTGAAAAAAACTATAAATTCTATTTTGTTTACCTGGGTGATATTATCGAGCTAGCTTGCAAAAACGCAGGCGTCGCAAAACTAAATCTAGAGTCGGATTCAAGCTTACGTAACGAAGGGTTTTCAATTTTTAACGAGGAGTCTTATTTTCCAGAGGATGATAACAATACCGCTCTTGGATATCCGCTAAAGAACACTAGGATTTTACTTGGCCCAATGGAGTACAAGGATGTGGATAACCGCGTGAAAAGAATTAATCTCGCCCAGTTTCCAATTTCTTTTAATTCTTTTAGATCTTGGTTTCTAAACAAGGTGATACGGCCTCGCAAAGCGAACATGCCACTAGCCAAGTTTATAAGTTTGTTGTTGAGCGACTTGGTCTTACCCAGCCTGTCAGCAGAAATGTCTGAAAATTTTAGGGCCCCAGACACAGGAATAAACGTTGTGTCTCTGTCTTTGCCAGGCAAGCAAGTTAAATCTGGCGGCACTGAATACCGAGCTTGCGGCAGAAGCTTAGGAAACTTTAAAGAAGCTCTGCCCATGAGGCAGACGCTTGATGTTAACAGCTCCTATTTTAAGGAGAATTACTCATCAGTTTTAAGTGGCATATCTCAAGAAAGCTCTATAAAAACCTCTTTTGATTATCTTTTGATACAGACAACAACAGCAAATGTTGGCGTTTCGGATAGAAAGGGCGACGCGCTTGAGGATTCAAAAGTCGGGATATATCACTTCAACATTGGTTCGGATGTTGGTCTGTTAAAAAGAATGAAGTTTACCAAAAACATGATCCGGCCTTTGAAAAACATTCTTATTTATCAAGCGATTGAAAAAAATGATTCGCTGCAGCAATTGCGAATTCCTTTCAACACAGACCTAGTTCTTGTTGGCAATCCGCTTTTTATACCAGGGATGTTCTATTACGTTAATCCAACTTTGACTGGCCTAGGCCGCTTAGAGGACCCTAGTTCATTGGCAAACAGAATGTTTTTAGGAGGCTATCATAGTGTAAACACGGTCACTACCACTGTAACATCAGAGGATTACGAAACAACCATCAACGGTACACAACTCGGAATATTTGGAGTAAGATAAAATGGCACAAAACATTGTTGAATCAGCTTTTAACTCAAAACAAAACTTAAATGATATGTTCCCGCAATTTCCTGGAGTGAAAACATTTGATTTACACAAGAAGCATCTTCTATACGGCAGGATAGATAAGGACGGCGATGCGGTTTATTTAGACGATAGCAACCTCAAAGCGCTTCATGGAGGATCAGCGGAAACACAACTCGCCGTCGACTTTGTCTGCAACGCTTTTTCAGATCTGAGAAAAAACATAAGATCTGCAGCCAACAGTGGCTTTATCTCAAAAGATGGACTATACCCTACAAACCTTAGAGCATTTAAATCTTGGTCAAATGGTGATCTAGAGTACAGGTACAACCAGTATTTAAATAAGCTATATACAACATTTGTTGACTCATATTTATCAGTTGATAGAAGAGGCGAGAAAATTAAAAACTACAAGGGGTTCGTAAAAGAGTTTTTAAAGTTTGCACTCCGGACAACAGAATATTTTCCCATAACGAAGACTGGTTTTATAACCTCTCTGCACTGTTCTCCTTTTGTGTCTGGATTAATGATTGAAGTAGCTGAGGAAAGCCATGGTTTACAAAACAATGCTAGGATTCTAGATTATGTAAATGATCAAAGTTTTGCTTTTTTTGTTAATGAGGTAAAGAAATTTGGTTTTATGGTAGACAAAAACGCCCCATGGAGACTGGTGTTCAACCTAGCCTCCGGGCTGAAAGACAAAAAAGACGAAGGGCGCCTAACGGGAGGGCAACTTTATATGGACCGGTCCGCGGTCAGCTATGAAAACATTTTTGAAACATATTATCGCAAAGCTTATTTAGACGAATATTCAAATTTAAAAAATAAATTTTACTCCCTTTATCAATCTTTTTATCTACAGTTTAACACGTATGAGTCATTAAAATATATTACGGATAGCACCGGTCGTTGCAACGCAGTTAAGCTGACCAGCGAAAGAAAAGACAGGGAGCCACCGCCAATGATATTAGAAACAAAAGAAGAAGACGAGTACTGGCTCAAGCTTCTGCTTAAGCTCCGCTTAGCCGAGACAGGAGAAAATCAAGATATAGCTTTTTTTGATTCGCATGCTAAAAAAGTCGTGTCCCGGTACAGACTTTTTGATATTGATACAGCGCTAAAACACATAAATGACTTGACAAAGGGTCACGAGGTTACTAACTTTCTTAGTAAAGGTGCCTATTGGCATGGGATAACCGAGAAAGAATACGAGCAAAGAAAAGTCGAAGCGATGAAAATCGTGTTAGAACCTTCTTCGGTAAACTATGCTATAACCGGTACCGGAAACACTAAATGAGAAAAGATTGTTATTTCAGTTTTTAGACAACAAGCAAGAATGCTATAAAATATTTTGTGAGGGTCAGCTATACAGCGACTACAAAAACGACAATCTTTCTCACACGTGGGCTCCGTCTTCACAGCTGTTAGATAAGAATATAGAATATGCGCAGATATGGTGCGACGGAAAAAGCCTGTCAGAAGTTTGCCCAGATCACATTAAACAACGTTTCAGCGTAGTTAACGAAAAAGCCAAAACATATTTGCGCACCTTCTATAACGCAAAAATAAATTTGCAAGATGTATGTTTTTACGACTTAGTGCCTGAAAAGTTTTTATTGGACTTTTATGAGGCAAAAAACGATATCACTCGTTTTGTTTTTGAGAATTACCAAAAACCAAAAAACTATGAGTTTGTTAAGAACCTGCTTTTCTTTTTGAAGAGAATAGAGGAAAGGCCACTTAATCTAGACCTTAAGTTATCTGATTATGCTCCAAAAGACGGCGCCGCTAGATTAAAAGATTGCAGCGATAAAATTTCTTATAACCCATGGGGCACTGTGACAGGTCGTCTAACCACGAACAAAAATAGTTTTCCGATCCTAACACTTAATAAAGGATTAAGGGGTTGTATTAAGCCACAAAACGATGTCTTTATGGAACTCGATTTTAATGCTGCCGAATTACGCGTCCTTCTGGGTCTTTTGGGGGAAAAACAGCCAGAAGAGGACATGCATGCGTGGTTAGGCAAGAATGTGTTTGAAGATAAGTTTAACAGAGAAGAAGTCAAGAAAAAGGTATTTGCTTGGCTCTACAACCCTAATTCTCGTAATAAAAAACTAAATCAGCACTTGGATCGTGACAAGCTATATGAGCAATACTACTTTGATGACAAGGTGCACACCCCCTTTGGCCGAACGATAGAGGTGTCAAGGGACAAAGCAGTAAACTATCTAATTCAAAGCACTTCTAGCGATATGCTATTGGCTTCTGCTATGAAAGTTGACCAAGCCTTAGCCCACAAAAAATCTTTTGTAAGCTTTTGTATCCATGATAGTATTGTCTTGGATCTTTCTTTAGAAGATAAAGATATGGTCGAAGCACTAAAGGACGAGTTTTCTAAAACATCGTTCGGCGAACTCAAGGTTAACCTGAGTCTAGGTAAAGACTTCGGGAGTATGAAAAAAATACTATGAATGTAATAGGCTTAGGCGGTGCCGGCTGCAGCCTGGCCAAACATTTTGAAATATACCCTCAGTATAAAACATATTTTATCGACACCGACAAAGAAGGCCGTGAAAACTTTTTCAAAGTGGAGCGGCAAGAGACACACGAGGATTACGAGGCCGCCTACAAACAAATTAACACACAGAGCATCATAGGTGAAACGACCTTGATAACAACTGGTTCTGGAAATATAAGCGGAATCTTGTTGAGACTCTTGGAACAATTAAAAGACCACAAGCTAACTGTGCTATATATCAGACCTGACATGTCGACAGCGCGCGAAGATGTTGTGCTAAGAGAGAACATGGTTTTTGGTGTTTTGCAGGAGTATGCGAGGTCAAACTTGTTATCTAGATTATTTGTGGTTTCAAACGCGGTTGCCGAGTCGGTATTAGATAATGTTTCTATCGTAGACTACTGGAAAAACCTAAACACAATAATCTCAAGCACCTATCACATGCTAAATGTGTTTGACAACACCGAGCCTCTTCTTTCGACCCTGGCCGACCCAAAAGAAACCAGCAGAATCGCAACATTTGGAGTTGTTGCTTTCAACAATTTAGATGAGAAGATTTTCTATGACCTGCAAAAGCCACGCTTAAAAAAATATTTCTTTGGAGTAACAGAAAAAACTCTAAACGAGGAAAGAGATTTACTCCAGAAGATAAGATCTTACGTTAAAGACAAGTCAGAGGAAAAATGTACCGCATGCTTCGCAATATATTCTACGGATTACGAACAAAACTACGCTTATGTCGTCCAGTATGCGTCACTAATTCAAGAACAAAACCTTGACTCTTAAAATTTTGTTCTTATTTTATTAATTGAGCCGACCAGGATATTAGCTGGTCGTACTATAGCTAAAAGCAAAAAGGAGAAATACTATGAGTATTGATTTAGCAAAAATGAAGGCGAAGCGCGATGCCTTAGAAAATCGCGGAGGGAAGAACGCTTTCTGGCGTCCAGATGATGGAGAGACGGTTATCCGTATTCTACCAACTTCTGACGGAGATCCGTTCAAAGAGTTTTGGTTTCATTATAACTTAGGAAAGAATCCTGGGTTTTTGAGCCCGAAGAAGAACTTTGGAGAGGATGATC
>Ga0209756_1000558_pt1 | contig 36553 bp, 49 predicted proteins | sample ETNvirenome_6_85_FD_184071 | JGI IMG/M metagenome (GOLD analysis project Ga0209756, IMG submission 184071) | Marine viral communities from the Pacific Ocean - ETNP_6_85 (SPAdes) (version 3) | ecosystem: Environmental > Aquatic > Marine > Oceanic | place: Pacific Ocean | collected 2013-06-19 | reverse complement strand
TTGGCGAAAACGGCACAATCGGTTTGCGAACCGACACAGTTGTACTCGATGACGGCAACGAAATCAGTCGCAGCTTTCACCGCAAAGTTCTCGCTCCCGGCGATGACGTTTCGGGCGAGGATGCGAAGGTGCAAGCGGTTGCGAACGCAGTCTGGACTGAATCGGTTGTGTCCGCATACGCAGCGGCGCAAGCAGCGGCAGCACCGGCAGCGGAGGAATCAGAATGATAGAGGTAAACACAATACCAAATGAGAAAACGCTCAACGTGAGCAAGGTTGCCATCAAGTTGAATAGTGCCCAAGAGTTTGGGATGCAGTTCAGCGTGAGTGGCTTTGGCAAGTATACTGATGCAGAAGGCAACGAGAACTGGGGGCCAAATCCCTTGGTGAGCACGTTGCTGAATGTTGTCGGTGAAGCTTGGAGCAATTGGGGTAAGACGGAATCGGAAAGTGATGACGATTACATCATCGATTTAGCTCTGGCTCAACTCGGCTTAACAAGAGCACCAGAAGAAGCGGAAGCCCCGGCTGAATAGGCGGGAGCGGTGAGATGAGTGGGAACCGACACCGCCAATCTTATACAAACGCTGGGATTCCCTGTTGTTGCGGCAGCGGCAGCGGGAATTTTCGGCTACAAGATTGTTTTCTATGTCCTCCGCAATTTATCGGGAGAAATCAAGGAACTTTATACGATAATTGTCAAACTGATTGACCGATTGAATGGACATGACAAAGAAACGAACAAGCTCGCCAAAGAAGTCGCAATGCTACGGGTAGAGGTAGCGTCTCTCTACAAGTGCATGGGTGTAACAAAGAAACCTGTAAATGAAAAGCGTAACAATGAGTAAAGAAGCAAAAGACGTTATCTATATATTAGCAATTACTACGGGAATTTTGTTGCTTGCCATGTTGGTTGGTTGCAAGTCGTTGCCCGGTAATCTTGAGATTGATACGCCATTTTTTGACATTGAGTATGAGGGAGCACCTAAATGAGTTGGGTAGATGATATAAAAGTTTGCTTAGCAAGTGTAACAGGATTAGGGAATTGGTTAGTGGCTATTGATTTGCTTTTGAAGATTAGTATTAGTGCGGCAAGTTTGGTGTATATAATTATAAAGATTCGACAGTTGGTAAAAAAATGAAAAGCATAATTATTATCGGGGCGTTGCTGCTGACTGCTGCAACTGCCAACGCTGGTTTGTTTGGTGCGGGTTGGAAGCCGAAACCAAGCCTTACCCTGTTCGGCCAGAAACTGGAATGGCCAATACCGTCGGTATGTTTGGGAGCGAAGGCGGGGGTGTTGCCGGATGCAGAGGTTTCACCGGATGGGTTTAATTTCAAGATTCCTTATTTGGCATTAGATGTGCCGTTCCCAAGCCTTACTCTGTCGCTGGGCAAAGCCAAGCCCAAGGTGGAATTGAAGCTAGGGGCAATTAAGAAACAAAAGGACTAGATTATGTTTAAGAGCAAAACTGTAATTGGGGCGATCGGAGCGATTTTAGCGGCTACTGGTGGCGTAATGAGTGGCGAACTGGAACTGGGGGCAGCAATCAATGTGATTGTTACATCGGTGCTTGCCATCTTCCTGCGGCATGGTGTCAAAAAGGCTGAGAAAGCTAACAGCTAATGGCTTGGTCAACGATAGCAACGTCTGACGTTCAGACGCGCATGACTGATACGGAGTTGGCGAAATACAACTCTATCGGCTTGGCGTCAGGGCAAACTTCTTCTGGAATAATTCAAGAGGTTACAGATGACGTTGCTGCGTTGGTTCGCGGATACATAAAAGGTTGCCCAAGGAACAATCTGGCATCCACGGCAGCGGCGTTGCCTGATGTTCTCCACTCCCCCGCACTCGACATAATTATTGTTGAGTTAATGAAGCGAGTTGGAGGTGCGGTTACGGATGTTAGTGATGTGCGGATTGCGGCGTATAACAGCGCAATCTCCTTCATGGACAAGGTTTCTGATTGTCGCTTTGGGATTCCCAAGCCTGTCACCGAGACAGCCGACACCTTTTATGATGACAGGGGTAGCTATGGCTACAAGAAGAAGGTTTGCATCAACAACGATAAGAGTGTGAAGGATGGAGTGACATCCACAACGGATGACTGTTGTTGCACTACCTCTACCGGTGCTGAGATTTATTGATGGCTGTATACCTCACAGACATACAAGGGGCGCTCCATACTAGACTTTCGGGGCAATCTCCTTTTGTTGCTGCCGTGATTAATAATGCAGGAGGGTATCCGCATGGAACTACAACTATGACCGTTGACCCGCTTTCAGCCGACCTTGATAGCTCAACAGTTCTAAATTTTTCGGGAGGGGCAGCGTTTATGTTGACTTCCTCCGCATCAAAAGATGCCACCACATTAAATGGGACGATTGGACTGTCGGGTTCGGTGGTGGATGATGAAACAGCCACGGTTGCTTATTCTTCAGGGTTAGTTTTGGAGGATGATGATGTACAGTCCAAGATGGAGGAAATGCTGAACAGGGTTAGGGTCATGGCAATTGTGCTGCGCCCTGTCAGCATGATAAGGGTGCTTGAGAAGACAGTAGTAGATTTTAACTGGGAAGTGGATTGCATTGAAAACCCAGCAGTAAACCGTCCCATTTCTGGCACCTATTACACCGCTGAAGCAGTTGCCGAGTCGGTGTTTGTCCTGCTAGACAACTATCAGATTCCAAACTCGACAGTCGCAGGGACAAACAGTTCCCGCTCATCCAGCATCGTCAGGATGGGGACAGAAGAACCGGCGGGAAGCTTGGTCAGATACAAGGTGAGCGGCTTCGTAAGGAGCAAATTAAATGTAAATATAAACTAGAATAATGAAATTATGGCTAATAATACGATAGTAGGCAGCGCCACCATTTATGGCGTAGACGGCACCGTAGCCTATCCCACATTAGCGGGGACAGTTGCGCTTACGGAGAACTATATGCAGAGCCTCAACCTGACGGATGAGGTGGATACGTCGGAAGCACGGGATCAGCGCGGGAATGTGTTTGGTTACAACCTTTACAACCATCGCCGCACTTGCACATGGGAGATTATCTTTTATGCAGGAAGCGAGGCGGCTGCGGCAGCGGAGTTGGATTTACCTTCCCCCGGTGCCTTGGTTGCCATAGCACAGGATGCAGAGGATGGAGCGCAGTTACCGCCGATTTTAGTTGGTAACTGGAATTACATAGGCGGCGGCTCAATCTCTGGAAGCAATACAGACTTGTTCAGGGTGTCACTTCCTTGCAGTCAGTACAACAACCCTGCTGCAACTACCGTTGGAGCGGTTGCCCTGCAAACCATACCGGGCTCTTGATAGTGTGGGCCTTGAAAGTGATTACCTAAAAGCAGTCATACCTCCCCAAGCGCGAGTCCTTGGGCAGCGGTTGAAACCTTTGTCCCTTGGTCACATGATGGTGCTGACCCGCTACGGCAGCCCATTTGTGACCGGGGACAGGCAACCGATGTTCGGGGATTTGTGCTTTGCCATTTGGGTCTGCAAGCGCAATTGGCGAGAATTGATGCAGGGTTTGGCAGACATGGCCTTTACGAAGGAAATGCGCTTCCTGAGATGGATGGGCAGACTGAGAAACAAGCTTAAGGCGATGATGACTTTTGTGGATTATCTGACAAAGGCAATGAATGAGCCGAGTTTGTTCTTCAACAAGATAGACAACCAAAAGCCTGTTTCAATGAACAACCTTCATTATTTGAAGGTGGCTTTGATGAGCAAATTGCACATGAGCAAGGAGCAGGCAATGGACACACCCTTTGGCGAGGCAATCTTTGACATGGCGGCAATAGGGGAAAGCGAAGGGGCGTGTGGCTTTGTGACTGATGCCCATGCAGAAGCCGGGGAAGCCGCAAGGCGGCAATGGGAGAGGAAACAGAAGGAGACAACTGACAATGGCCAACGAAATTAAATTTATCTTCACGGGCGACACGGCCGGTTTCGATGCCGCTATCAACAAGGTTGTTAAAAAGGCCAACGAAGCTAAAGCGTCCACCCAAAAGCAAACGGAAGCTCAAAAGGTTCAGGTAAAACTGCAGAAACTTCTCAATGAAGAATATAACCGAGCGGCCAAGACAACCGCAAGCATCTCAAAGCTAAATGACCAGATAAAACGCACTGAACAGGAGCGGCTTAAATTGGCAAAGCGGCTGGAGCAATCATCGCTGACACGCCAAAAGAGGTTGCGAGCGATTGTTGAGCTTTCCAAGGCAGAGGCGCGTTTGGCGGGATTAACCGCTGCTCGGAGGGGGGCAAGAGGGGCGGCGGGGCGAGCATTGGCTGGGAGAGCAGGAGGTGCTGCGCTTGGCAGAATGGGGTTAAGTGCCCTTGCAAGTGCAGGGGGGGCGGCGGCAGGAGCAGGGGCGTTGGCTGGATTAAGTGCCACGGGTATTGGGTTGGTTGTTGCCGGGGTAGTGGCTGCTATTGCGTCGGTAATTATTGCCTTCAAAATCCTAAAGGGAGCCGTGCAAAAAGCGGTTGAGGCTATTGACTTACAAAAGACAGCGGCACTTGCAGGCAAGACAGTTGAGCAAGTTCAAGCGGAGCAAGCGGCTGGAACCTTTGGAGGTGATGCAGACCAGAACATGTCACTTTTCAAGGAGTTGGGGCTGATTATAGATAAGGAGATTATCGACAGCTTGGCCAAGTCAGGAAAAGTAATGATGGCTTTTGCAAAACAAGTGGCAAATGTGCTCATGCCACTTCTTGAAAAGATAGCAAGAGTGCTTAGGAATGTGCTAATTACGCTTGGTGGCTCAATTGCAGCCTTGAATGCGACGATGGCACCCGTATTGCAACAAATAAGAGCAGGCGGGATATTTTCAGCAACGCCGATTGGCTTTGCGTACGCATTGGGACAGATGGACCCAAGTGCAGCCGGCGCTGCTTATGACCAGTACCAAAAGAACATGGAAGCGCTAATGAACCTTTCTTTCGGTGGTGGTGGTGCTGCCGTTGAGGGGGTGCGTGGAAGAACACCAACCGATGCACTGGCAAGAATCGGAATCTTTAAGGGCCAAAAAGATAGTGAGTTACAAACCTTGAAAGCTAACCTTGCTGCTGTTCAATCAATTCAAAGGAACACCAACGGTTTAATTCCAGCAATCACAAACGCATAATGGCTAATACGACTTTTGTAGGATTTCCGCATTCAGGACACAGCCTTTCCCCGCCTGATCCCCTAGATTCTGACCAAGTTCAAGAACTTCAACCTGTCACAACTTGGAGTCGGGAGGGAGGTTACACCGTCACAAGGCGCTGGCGTGGGCCGGTTGATTCACTTGAGCTTTTTTCCAATGGTGGTTCAGGCAATAAAGATTATGCTGGAACTTATTTCACCGGCACAAGCGGAATCCTTTTAGGTGGTGCTGGTCGTGACGGGGCGATCTCTACAGACTTGGTAAGGGATGAAGGAGGCCAACTTGGGATATTTAGTGCAACATGGGTAACATCAAACCTTACTTCTGCATTATGGACAGGTGCCCCAACTGCCCCGGCTACCCGTGGGGCAACAAGCGGGGATCAATTCCAAGAGTCTAGCTTGTGGACGCTTGATGGGAATGATTTGGAGAAGGACATTTACCAATGCGATATATTCCCCAAATGCGAGGATGTAATAAACGTAGCCGCTACCGGGGCGGGAAACGGGTGGGCGGAAAGGGTAAAGCTAGCCATAACTGCTTATTTGGCTGGAAATGATGGGGATGGCACCCCGATGGCAGACCCTTATGGAACACCTTTTGCGTTGACAGAATACTTTGGTGACACCTCCATTATTCCACTGTCTGCGCTTGTAGCTCCTACCCCGTCCATAACGGGCGGCACAAGCCTTTACACCGATTTGCAGGCTGTCTGTGTGGATATATTAAAAGGACAGGAGGCTTTTACCATCAGCCAATATGTCTTGCGGAACACCAAGACAACACAATACACATCATCCATTGCTGCTCACTTGGCCAACACAAATCGCATCTGGACAACGGCAAACATAAAGACTTTAATGGCAGCCGAAACTAGAACAATTGACCCCCCGATATCTATTGTGGATTACGATATTCCTTTGCTGGGTGTCTTGGGGAGTTCTGGCATTTTCGACACATCGAAGTGGCTTTACCGGACACCGGACATTCAAGAGTTGAGTAATGGAAAGTGGCAAATTACGAAGGAATGGTGGGAAGGCACAGAGATTTCACTTAGCACCTATAAAGCTTACGGCGTAACATGATTCATCACTTTACACCTCAGATGGGAACGGGGCGAAAGTCCCAAGCCATAAGGGAACTGCAAAAGGCAGTCCGTAAAATCACACCTCGTACTGGGGCAAATGTAACAACAAGAGGGGCATCAATTAAAGCAAAAGGTGAAGGCGGCGGCGGTTCGGGCGTTCAAGTTGTCTCACGATGGCTGTAGATTATACAGAAGCCACCACGGTCAATGTAGAAGAAGGCGTTTACTCACAAGACTACAATCGCCTAGCTCTGGCGTTCAATGATCGGCTCAAGAACGGAGTGGGCGACCCGACATGGCGGTTACTCTGGTATGCCCACTCAATAATGAGGGGGATGCGCAACCCTAATGGGTTCAATTATGCGGCAGAGGATGAATGGTGGAAGGTGTACGCCCACATCAAGGAATCGTCTGCCATCACATGGCCAACGACAGGAGTGGGAGAACCGGAGGGCATTAATGCTGCTAATCCTATCGGCGCTTTTATTTATGGCTTGGAGCCTTCTGTAGTTAATGAGGAAGGACGAATTAATTCAGACGGGGAGTTTGACCCAACAGGAACCACCTTGGCGACTGCACCGACCGGGGTTCCTTTATTTTTAACGACCATTGCCGATCCTACGCCCCATTCACCAACGACCATTGCCGAATACTGGGAGCTTTCAAAATACCAAAGGGGAGCAGTCCCCAGCGACCTTTCAGATTATTCCGCAAGCAATGCAATCAAAGCATCGCAGGAGCATGGTTTAATCAATTACCCAAGCAGCGGCTTCTTCCTGCAAAACTATGGGGGGTTTTTGCCTTCTCCAAAGCTGGATGCTTCCGACCCGATTTGTGACGATGGCTACACCCCGAATTATGATTTAAAGTTTAAGGCGCTTAATGCAAGCGTGATAGACAAGGATTACAACACTTGTCAACCTGATGGTGTGATGTTTTATTTTGAAGGGTTCACCTCCTACAAAATCATCAAGTGGGATGGCTCAACGGAATCTCTACCTCTTACTGATTACCTTGAGGGGCCTTACGCGGACAACGCATACCTTCGCAGATACAAAGGGCAGCAGATCAATCAAGTGATGAATTGGTTTGCGATGGAGTACCGGGCGAATGAAACGGAACGGGCAGAGTCCGACATGAACCGGTATAACAAAGGATTCCAATTTCAGGACTTCCTAACTAGGCAATACTGCCTCGCCCCGGCTTATGGTGAAGTTTCGGCTGGTTCAATATCCGCCGTTTACCCTGAATTTGAGCTTAGTAGCGGAGAGGTTGCAGGAACTTATTTGGATGTTCAAAACTCTGGCACATACAGCGGAACAACCACCTACACGGTTCCCCCCAAATTCACCTATGCGGCATTTTACGCCAAGACAAGTGGAGTGGGTGCGGGAGATGTGACGATTGAGGCTTTCAATGGAGCAGTTTCCCTCACCACCTTCACGATTACGGCAGTCGGAGGGTCAACGGTTGACAAATTAAAGTGGTTCACATCGGCCTATAATGAGGCTGACATACGTTTCAAGCTAAAGACTACTCTCCCTGCAAGCGTCACCATCAACATTGAATGTGCGATGCTGTTGGAATATCAGCCGACAATCTATGACGCTTACGTTTGCTTGAGGCTGGGCAGTACGGATGGGCCTACCTCAACCACCTATGATAAGAGTGGCTACACTTTCAGCGACCCAAAAACCATATCAGACAACTTACTGGATTATGGGTGCATCATTCGAGCCGTGGCAGGAATCCCCACGAACACAGGGGAGATAAATGAAAACCCTGTTTATGAATCTGCGCGGCGACTCATTCAAACCAATCTGCGAATGGCTGAGAGGCAGAACCTCGTCGGCTATGAGGTCATTGGGGATAAGAGCTATCTGCATTTTAAGCGATTTGCGAGGGGCCAATACTCTGACGATTTAGATGTATTTGATGGAATTGCCCCACCTTCTGCCGAGGTGGCGAGTGGGGATTTAATTGAGGGAGAGGAATACCAAGTTTGGAGCGCAGGGGGGGCTGGAAGCATCATTTACGGCTTCGTTCGGTATTATCCAATTACCAGCGCGGGGAGCAGCGGGGGGGAGATGGCCGGAACATTCTTCACGGCTACAAGCGACAAGACTTATGCGGTAAGCGGTGATGCCAAGGTGCGAGTAAGGAATGGCATTCGTTCTGTACCTATTAAGGACAATCGGGATGACAGGTTTAGGGGGCAAACGAATGAATGGACAACCCAACAGACTACAAACGTCTACAAGCTTTCTGATTCCAGCATCTACAAGTCGGATGCTTATGGCGACATCATGGGTTTCTTGACTGATCGCTGCGGGTTGCTTTCTTGCGACTGGTCAAGGATGAGTTGCACCACAGGATTCGCCCACAGGGCAGAAGTAAACCGGCAAGTCCTTTATGGTTCAAAGATGGCATTGCGACCAGAGAACCCAAGCGGCTACCGCTATGTGTTGGGGAGTCAGAGCACGGGAGGCTATAACACTAATTCGATGGTGCAGGCCGAAAACTCAGCATCTGCCGGGGAGGGAGACAAGAGGCACTATGAAAGCTGCCAGATTTACAAACCGGATAATGGGATTGAAGCAGTTTACATCGACCCTACCAGTTACTATGCAGGGTCAGACTACAACGTAATTGTGAAGCTGTCGGGGCGTTTGGAAAACGAAACCTCCCCCACGACAGTCACCAATTCAAGCAGCGGTTGGTATGCGGCTTTTACCGGCAGTTATGTTCCGAAGCGCAGAACGGACGAGAACGCCGTGCTTGAATACCTTTACCACATAGCAAGCTATGGGTCGGGTTCGATTACAGATTACAATTGTATCCAGAAAATCGGGGACGTTGCTTATGATGCTTCAAATTCAAGCGGTTACTGGGGAAACGACTTTCACGGCAACTGCTATCCCCGCTTCTATTTTGCCAAGGCAGTTCGCCATGTCTGGAATGATACCAACGCCAGTTATGATGCTGCTGATTCTTTGACTACGGTGGATGAGATGCTGTACATGGAGTTCATCCTGCAGGCGATCAGTTCGGGCTTCATTGACACGGAAAGCACAAGGCAACTTTCTTGCACGGATGACAACCGGCTTTATGATTTCACCTTCCCCAACCTATGCTACCAAGCCTTGGAACAGAGCAAGTCTGAACTGGATTACAAGGCAGTCACAAGGGCAACAGACACGTTTACTTGGGAGAGTGAGGCGAATGTGCTCTACACGTTGGTTGGCATTGATGGTTCTGGCAATGAAACCCAAATCGCAAGCTCAGTAGAATCGCCCCACACGCAGACAGGGGTGGCAACCTATACCTCCTACCGGGCTTATGCTGGTTCAAACAATGAAGATAACCGCACCATTCTGGACTTCACGCTTACCTACACGGGTGCAAACGATGACAATGTAATCACATTCACAGAAAGCAGCGAAACCCATGTCCGCTATTATATCATTGGAAGAACGCATACAAGTGGGAATACGAATGATTGGGAATATTATACAGGTTCGCCTACATCGCCTTGGTCAAGCTCGGAAGCGGATGCCCTTGATGTTTCAAGCCCTCGCACAATTGATTATACCGATGCCAAGGACGAGTACAGAGTTGAGGCTGTAGTTTATGGGCGCAAACGATGGTTTGAGTTTTTGCCTCCCACCCTGCGCCCTGACAATGCTCAAGGGTTCGGGCCATTACCTAACACAAATCTTTACGCTCGCATCTTCAACAACCTTTGCAATGCGGTGAATCTGCTGGTGAGAGCAAGGGTTGATTTGCCTTTTAATTACCAAGTGCGGGATGGTGAAAAGTCATGGTACGGAACTCCGGTTTCTGCCAACGATGGAATAAATGCTACAACCTATTCCTACCCGTTCGATTATTTATGCACAGAAGGCACTACGATTGTCGGAGCGTTGCATGAAGTGGGAACGACCAATGCAGAGGCAGGAGGTTCCTTTGGAGGGGCTGCTATTAGCGACAGGTCGCTGGGAACTGCGGCATCTAGCTGGACAGATGGAGGTGCCACGGATTCGACTTATGATTTAGGCTTCGTGTCTGGCACGGCAACGTGTGGGGCATATCCTAAAACCGGCCAAATTACATCTGGCGAAACTTATGACGATGGCGGCACGGATTATTACAAGCCGTACATAGTTTCAAGCAAGTACAATGGCCAAATACGGATAAAGGACGAAAACATTAAGTACGCACTACCAGAAGGGATTCGCACACAGTTCATGGATAAACCCGGCTTCTTGGGCATCTTGCAGCATGATGTGCGAAAGTGGTCGATTGATAGCGCTGGCAGCTTGATTCATGTGGGCGGCGATCCATCACTCCCGATTTGTACCACTAACAAGTATTTGAGCGTTGAAAAAACACTTTACGAATGCGGAATTTATGAGGGGGAAATTACGATTGATGCTGCCAATTCTCCGCTGTATGGGTTCTTTGCAAGTGGCGATTTCTATTATGACCAGAGGGTTAGCACGGTTGACCGTTACACCTTAAACGGCAATTACGTTTCTATCATCTTCACCCCATACACGGAAAAGCTTATGTTCATCAAGATTCCACTTGTGTCAGCCAACTATCCAAACAACACTTACTGATGCCGGGATCACTTGCCATAACAACGAGCAACCTTCAGTCAGTTCAAATCACGATTGATGGAGGAACGAAGCCGGGAACGACTGGGCATTACAAGCTAATGAGGAAGCCGAATGCGGCATCTACTTACCTCCAAGTTTTCAAAACCGAGCTTGCGGTAATCCACGACCATCCCCGCCCAAGGAGTCCAGACGGGACGCAGTTGCTTTGGGACTACAAAGTCTATTCCTACATTACTGCATCATCGTCTTACGACTCAGGGATTGAAGATGATAATAGCGGCTCAGGCTATGGGATTGCTGAAATTACTGACTCCGCACTAGACGCTACAACCTTTATTGACCCAAGTGGAGTTGCTGAACCAACCACCAGCGTTGGGACAATGGGCAACACTTACCTTGCTCAAGCGGAGAGCGTCACCACCAATGATTTCGACAGGGATTCATGGACAGTTACAAAGGTTATTCCGCTGGCGGTATCATCGCAGTGAACCCAGCCGTCACACCGTTAAAGTGGAAGCTGGATGCGAAGCCAGAAATGCCCACTAAAGGGACGATGGCGAAGAATGTGGTGGGTTCCTTTGCTAAAAACTTAAAGTCGCTTGCAGGCGGCAATCCGCTCAACGCTGACCCAAAGGTAATCAAGGAGCGCCAAGCTATGTGCAAGGCGTGTGAATTTATGCAAAACAAGAGATGCACGAAGTGCGGATGCTGGTTGCAGTACAAGACTATACTCCGCGCTGAAAGCTGCCCGGTAGACAGATGGAAATAATACCACTAATAAACACAATCAAATCCTTGGCCGATGCCGTGCCAGAGGTGGCTGATTTATGCAAAACACTAATTCAGGTGGCTCAAGACTATGATGAAAATAGGGCAAAAAAAGATGCTAGAAAGCGATGGGATGAGAAGAACGCTGCTATTGACGCTGCTATTATTGGCGTCCAGCGGATGCATAACGATGAAATTAAACAACACGGACAGGTTGATAAAACATCCACAGTTCAACGCTGCGGCAACTGCGGCACCAGATTGGACTCGTAATGCCCTTAAAACCATTGCAGATTTGGAGAGGGAAATTGAATCACAATGACGCAGAACACTCGAACAGGAGCCAAGGCAGATTTGGTCGCGGAGGTTGTTTGTAAGGTTGGAATGGGAAGCAAAACAAGACCGGTAGCCAAAACATCATTCTACAAGGTTTATGATGCTGACGGTAATCCTGCAGGGACTGCGGCAGTTACCAAAGAGTTACCAAAAAGCACAAACAGGCGATAAACCGCTGGTTTGCAGTGGTAGAGTGCTACCTTCACACGGTAGAAGTCGTTGGTTCAAATCCAACAGTGCGCACCATTTCGCTTTGTTTCCCCCCAAATAATCAGCAGCATTCGCCCCGGTTGGTGTTACCGAAAGGTTACCGGGTTGGCTGTTCGCAAGATCATTAAGCATGGCAATGTGCGCTGGCGTGTCTCTTTATGTTTTGGAGGCAAACGCAAACAGCGTTTCTTTCGGGATGAACAATCGGCAAGGGATTGGGTTGCGGAGGTGGATGAGGGGCGGCTGTATGGATTGTTCTGGCAACGGCTGAAAGATTCGCAGCGGTTGGATATTATGAATGCCTTTTGGCAGGCGAATGTGAAGCAGATTACGCTTACATCGGCAGTCAATGGGTTTAGGAAGCAGCACACCAAGCCATTGCTGGATGTTCTAAAGGAGTACAACCGGGCCAAGATCAAGCAGCGTTTAAGGTCAAGCACCCTTAAACAGATCAAGTTGCACCTTGCGGATTTCGGCAAGCATTTCGGAAACATACCATTCGACTCATTAACCGTTGAAAGTCTGGCAGAGTACCTTGACACAAAGAGATGGGAACCCAGCACGGTTGATGGTGTACTAAACAAGCTTGGGCCTTTGTTCACATGGGCAACTGGGAGGCAATATTATTCCAAGGCAAACCCGGTAACGATTTACGAGAGGCCGAAGATTGAGGATAAGGCGGTGGACATCTTCACCGTTGAGGAAGCGAGACGACTTCTGGCGAGATTCAAGGAGCATGACCCCAAGGCTCTGCCTTACCTGACGATTGGTTTATTTGCAGGGATTCGGCCAGATGAGATTCAGCGATTAATTTGGAAAGATGTAAGCGGGGGATATATCCACGTTGCAGCAGATAAGTCTAAAACCCGCAAGAGGCGACTTGTCAGGATAGAGGAAAACTTAAAAAAGTGGTTGGCGCTTGGGGGAGATTTGCCCCTGCACAATAAGCAGAAGCGCCTCGCAGCGCACAAAGGGAGATGGAGCGCCGACATTATGCGGCATTCATTTGCGAGTTACCATCTGGCTGCTTACGAGGATGCTGGAAAGACTGCTCATGAACTTGGGCATAGGGACAGCAAAATGCTGTTTAGGCATTACCGGGAACTGGTAACCAAGGAGGCGGGAAACGATTATTTCAACATTTCCCCTTTGTTTTAACGGAGTAAACAAAAGTTACGCATTTCACTTGCATTGCGCTGTGCATTTGGTATGATTGGTGTATCGGAAATGCTCCGATCCCGGTTGCAGCCGGGTTTGAAAGGAACAAGCTCAGGTACTTGTAAAAATACCGCCCCTGCAAGGGGTTTGCTAGAATTTGGCAAGGGTAAAACTAATTCGCACGCCCTGACGGCGGTAACGTTCAGGACTGATTCAATCAGTAGGTGAGGGAACGACCTCGGAATCCCACCCCCCTAGCACCCTTGAGTGGAGGCTTTGGTATGTCCCAAAGAAAAACCTCCCCACATCTCCGAAACGAGAAAGGGCAGCAAACGGGGCAGGGTAAAATAAAATAAACCCCAGCGGACTGCTAAATCCAAGCGAATGCTAAAGGAGCAGAAAATCATCCCGTAAACAAAATAAAGAATGGTAATCAATAAGGGCTTGCGGGGAATCAACCCCCGCTTGTCTCTTTCAGTTTTCAAGATTGAAGGCTCTGGCAGAGATGCCAACCGTTGTTTAGTTAATGCCTAAACAGGAACGCCACTCCCCTCCGGACATCGTAAGATGGAAAACCGAGGGCTTGTGGCACAATCAATTCAATGAATCCAACAAGCTTCCTTTGAAGTCATAAGGGAGGCTGTCTACCAAAGAGCAAGCGCGAGGTGACAATAACATTGCCCCCTTCCTGAATTGGAGCGACAGGAGACTTTGGGTTGATTCATGTTTTGAAAATTGAAAGAGGCAATCCCGCCTCACTAACAGAAAGGACAACAAATGAAGTTAGACTTAATGCCGAATGTTTCTAACGAAACTCGCGACAAGTATACCATAGGCTTCATTATGAAGCTAAGAGCCGTTGGACGGATCGCATTGGCGACCAGCGCATCTGGCCACAAGCCGCATGACTGGGAGGACACCTTCCGCAAGGAACTGACTCGCCTGTTTGACTGGCTTCACCTCAAGGGCTATATGACCAAGCTCACTGAGGCCAACAAGCTGACGGAGGATTTCTACGCCGTGCTGTTCCGCAGCAAGTGCGAGATGCGCCGCCACAAGGCGCTTGTAGATGCTACCTACGAGGGCTTTCGGGCTAATCATCTGCCATATCCAATGGAAGATGAAGTCTGTTGGTGTAAGGTTTACGAATCTTGCCCTGCATGTTTCGGCAAGAAATAATCAACCGGGGGGCTTCGGCCCCCCTTCACCCATAAAAGAAAGGAACAATAATGAGTCATGGAATAGAATTAACTAATGGACGCGCCAACATGGCGTACACAGGCCGCACCCCTTGGCATAGCCTTGGGCAAAACATTGAGGGAGCTTTTGACGCGGAGACTGCTCTGCGTGAAGCTAACCTAGACTGGGAAGTGGAGGTTGCTCCGCTTTATATTGATGCCGATGGCGTTTATGACAACGCCGGAAAAGGGTTTGTCCCTCGCAAGTCAGAGCGCGGCAAGGTTGTAATTCGTAAAGACACCGGCGACGAGTTGGGAGTGGTTGGGCCGAAATACTCACCCCTCCAAAACAAGGATGCCTTCGCGTTCTTTGACGGAGTTTTTGGTGAGGGCAAGGCTCGCTATGAAACTGCTGGCTACCTTGGCAAGGGCGAGCGGATGTGGTTGCTGGCCAATATGACAGCCAACGACCCCGTAGAAATCCTGCCGGGGGATGAGGTAAACAAGTACCTCTTGCTCACAAATGACTTCACCGGGAGCTACTCGGTGCTTGGTTCATTCACTCCGGTGCGGGTGGTCTGCAATAATACGCTGACTGCCGCAGTTTCCTCCATCATCAAGGGCGGCAACACCGTCAGGGTGAAGCACGTTGGCGATGTAGCCAACCGGCTCAACTTTGCCGGTGAGGTGCTTTCTGCCGCCGGGGTGTTCTACGATGAGGTCAAGAACCTCTTTCAAAGCTTTGCCAAGAAGCAACTGAACGGGGAGCAGACTCGGAACTACATCCATCTCTCGCTTTTTGATGACAACAAGGAGTCTAAAAGCCGAACCAAGAAGGTGGACATGGTTGAGGGACTGATGCACACGGGACGAGGCAGCGACATTGCTGGTGTTCGTGGCACGGTTTGGGGCGCTTACAATGCGGTCACGGAATACGTTGACCATGTTAAGGAGTACCGAGGCGGTGATGCCAAGAAGCTTGAGGCTTCACAGTTTGGCACAGGCCGACACCTCAAGACGAAGGCGCTCAAGCTGGGCGCAGAGATGGTGAGCTACGGTAAAGAAATCGAGCTTAACTAGGTAGATTCTAGGGCACAGGTTGGTTCGCTATTAAGATGCGAACGCGAGATTGGATACCTCGCTCAAATTCCCGCCTGTGCCCTTCTTTTTTAACCCCTAACAGAAAGGAACAAAATGATAATATATTGCACAAATGGATACAGTAAGCTGTCGGACGGAACCTTTGAGGAGGAGATGGAAGACCACCACTTTTCCAACAAAGAGGATGCCATTGGAAAAGCAAAAGAAATGCAGTTTGGCACCGTTTCACGAATTGACATTGGGAATGTGGACAAAGCGTGCGTTATCGCAATGCTCAACCAGAGGCAATTCGCCGAGTCTTATGTGACAATTTGGGAGGACGGCGAATATCGCGAGTACAAAGAAAAGGAAGGCATAGCATGAAAAAACCAAACAATTGCAGCGTGTGCAACACGCCGGTTGACAAATGGGACTCAGCCATTGAGTTGGGGATTGAAACGGGCGAGTTGAGCGGCGACAAGCCGAACAGGTTTGTAATCAGGGACAAGCACATTCGCTGCTCTCCAAGCAGGGCGCAACGAATCAAGCATCCTGACTTCCCGCCGGTAATAGATGACCGGCCAGCCTTTGACATTCGGCTTTGGAAGGATGCAGGGAAGCGTGAGCATTTCATTAAGTGCTACACGGAGGCTTGGATGAGAGTGCAAAACAACCACAACCCAAAGCAAGAGTTTATGTACAAGAAAGGAACAAAATGAACGTAGAAGAAAACATAAACGAAGAAGTGGTCAGCATTAAAAAGCGTTATGCCGAGATCACCTATGGGTATCGTGCTTTGAGCCAACCTTTAGAAAAGCTCTGCAAGCAGAAACCTAACAGGGCCAACTACAACCCGCGAGTGACGGTGGCAATAATTAAGAACTCACTACGCAGGGTCGAGGAGGATTGTAATGCCTTGCTTCAATCCTATTCAAGGCTCAGGGCGTATAACCATACCCACCATCAATTGGAGAATGAACAACAGAAAGGAACAAAATGAACGACGAATATGTTGAAAACATTACAATGCCTGACGGCAGCGTTTGGCTACAGTTGGGGGAGATTACAAAATACATAGAAAGATGGAACGACCAATGCCCGTCTACTGAAAGGGAAGTGAAACAAGACCGGCGCATCTTCATAAAGCTGGACGAGATTGTAAGCGTGGGGAGGGATGACGGCAGAAGAGCAGAAGTGGTATTGCGCGGAGGGGAAACCATTTGTGTGTCAACCAGCATCACCGAAACAATGGAAATCATCCAAGAGGCTACAAACAAGCCGAGGGTGGAATATGAAAACAGCAAACACATAGTAATGAGAAAGGAACAAAAATGAACGAGATCAAATACAGTTATACAGAGTCAATGGAGAAGTTGATTATCCCACGATTAGTGTGGGAGCAACCAGACCATGAGGACGTAAACGGCGAGGGAGAGGCCAGCCTTATTCAGGTGCCGCTCCCTGACGAGATTAGGGACTACCTCATGGAAGCTGCCACCAAGGCAGACGAGAGGCTGAAACAGCAAGTGCCAGAGGTTGACCGGGTTGTGGTTAAAAAGTCAGATTGCCTGCCCGTCATAAAGCCCATCACCACAAAGCTTCGGAAGATAGGAGGCGCAGAATGAGCACCGAAATTAAATGTCCCCATTGCTCCAAGTTAATTGATTTCGCGCTACTCGCTAAACAAAACAAACCCAGCGGTGTCAGGCGAATGCAGGTTTATGCTGGCGTTATTCGTCGAGGCATCCCCGGTTTAATGATGGAGCGATTAGGCTATCCTGAATCAACAGGAGAACATGGCAGCCAGTTTACCATAACCCTTGCGAGTCTTAAACAAACCGACGCAATTGACTTAACCTTCTTTATTGAAAGAGATGATGATAAGGGCGAGAAGGTTCGTTTTTCTGCCGTGGAGGGACTAGAATGAACCACACCCCCGGCCCTTGGTTTATTGCGGCAACTCAAGGAAACCTTGAACCCGACTCACGAATGAGAACCTCGGACGGTGTCCTCTACCGCACTTACGGTGAGGTTCGCGTGAAGGGGGCAGACGGTTACGACAAGAAGATGGCCTTTGTCTATTTGGGGCAACCCTATGAAGACCCGTTTGAAAAGACTTACCCAATGATACAGCAACAACTTGCCGACTCCCTGCTTATCTCTGCGGCTCCCGATTTACTGGAGGCGGTGAAAGCGGTGGCTGAATGTTCAAAGGAGTCTCCGGAGTTTGCGCTTATGAAATACGAGCAAGGCTTGGTTGATAAAGCAATCGCCAAAGCTGAAACCATACCGGAAGGAGTTAAAATATCATGAAACGAAATATTGGATTAAAATGAAACACAATTATACACAAGGCACTAAGCACCTTATTCAATGCAAGCTGACGGTTGGGTTATTTGCGAAGCTTCCGCTTCAATTGTTCAACCAAGTCAGGAAGCTGATTCAAAGAATCAACCGCATCTTGGTCGACCAGAACAGAGCTAATACTGGTTTTGCCCAGCGCTTCTGCAATCGCTTCGTGCAAGAACTGGGTTGGGGTAATGCCCCGGCTTTCACAATGCTCAACAACAACAGCCCAATCTTCGTCAGGTATGCGGAAAGACCTAGTTCGGGCCTGTTCAGTCATACACAGGAGCCACAGTTGCAATGCAAACAGTTTCAAGCAATCACAAAAAAAAGAGTTGTATGCAATGCAAGCGCAATGCATAGTGCGGGGGTGCCAGTTGATGTTCCCAGCGCATTCACCTTTTGGGCTTATGCCGTGTTTGCAGGGTCGCTGATTATGTGGCTGTTACTTTCTACGGCGGGGTGGGCCTCGTTTATTGGTATCATCGCCATGCACTTAATTATTCCAACCACATTGTGCCGCTTCAGGGCACCCCACCTACGCCTGTCTTTTAATCCATTTATAGGAAATTTACTGAAACCGTCGAGTGACGGTGAAGGGATGGTGAAGGGGGTTGCAGCCCCCTCCACCGACGCAGAAAGGAACAAACTTACTGCGAATTGCTAACTGACGAACAGAAAGCGAAACAATGAGTACAAATGAAACCGGCTTAGTCAAGTCTGAAAAGACAGTACAAGACCACCTAGAAAGCGATGCCTTTAAGGCAAAAATCGAAACGGCTCTACCGAGCCACTTAACCCCCGACAGATTCATCGGGGTAGCGTTAAACGCACTAAACAAAACCCCGGCCTTGGCCAATTGCACCCAAAAAAGCCTATTCAAGTGCTTTTTGGAATTGAGCGAGATGGGGTTGGAACCAGACGGAAGGCGAGCGCATTTAATTCCATTCGGGAAAGAATGCACCTTGCTGATAGATTACAAGGGCTTGGTAGAGCTTGCCTTGCGTAATGGAGATGTGGCGCGGATACACGCTGATGTGGTGTATGAAAGAGAATACGATGCCGGGGACTTCATTTATGACAGGGGGCGAATTGAGCGGCATCGCAAAAGCCTAATGCCTGAGAGGGGCAAAGTCATTGCGGCCTATGCTGAAGTTGAGTTCAAGAGCGGAGCCGCCAAGGCAGAGGTAATGTCGGTGGAGGAAATTGAAGGGATACGCAGTCGCTCCAAGTCAGGCAAGAATGGCCCTTGGGTTACTGATTGGAATGAGATGGCCAAGAAAACTGCCTTTCGGCGGTTGAGCAAGTGGTTGCCGTTATCGCCTGAGATTAGGGAACACATTGAGAAGGATGACGAACATCAATTCTCAAACATGAAAAGGGCAAAGACCCCTGCCCCGGCCCAGCCGATGTTTAGGAAGCTAGACAACGAAACCGCTGACGAAGTGGTTAGCGAGGTTGCAGAAGGTCAGGAGGTGAAGGCATGAGCGATGAACGTAAAGGATGCCCAAGTGCGTCCGCTTTCAAACAGTACATGCTCTGCGAAGGCTCATTTTCCCTCGGAAAAGCAGCCCCTGCGGAAGCCCCTTCACCGGGGGCGATGAGGGGAACGAGGGTGCATGGGGCGTTGTCTGGTGAGATTGATCGAAAGGAACTCACTCAAGATGAACTGCACACCGCTGACCAGATGGTTATACAAGAGGAAATCTTGCTTGATATGCTCATAAAAGATGGCTGGAAAGTTGTTGAGAGAAGGGTGGAGGCGCGGCTGTGGGGGGAGGCAACTGAATCCCGCTGGAGTGGTAAAGCTGACAAAATCCTAATCCTTGAAAACCGTAAACAGAAGCAGACGGCTGGGCTAATCATTGATTACAAATCCACTCGGTACACCGACAGTGCGGAGAACAACCTTCAATTGGCAGCGCTGGCGGCTCTATTGGATTCCGACCAAAGACGTGGGTTGGTTATGTGCTTTGTGGCGTTGGTTTACCCTGACGGCTATGACCAAGCGGTTTATGACGTTGATGCGTTGGAGGAAGCGGCTGATGAGTGCAAGGCGTTGGTGGATAAAATTACCATCACTCACACCCAAAAGCGGAGGCCCAGCCAAGAGGCCTGCAAGTGGTGTAAGGGCAAGAGCATTTGCCCAGAGGCCAGAGGGCAGCTTGCTGAGTTGGTCAAGGTGGAGGCTAAAGGGATTGCGGTGGCTGATATGCCGCGATTGCTGGAAAGGTGCGGAATTGCTGAATCTCTGATTAAGGAGATAAGAAACCAAGCCAAGGCCGCTTTAGGCAATGGGAATGAGATACCCGGCTGGGAACTCAAGCCCGGTCATACCAGAAGCAAGATAACCGACACGGAGGAAGTCTACCGAAGGGCGGCAATCTTGGGCATTGATGGCATTACCTTCAGTAAAAAGGTGACGATCACCAAAAAGGACTTGGAAGGGTTGTGCCGTGATAAGCTTGAACTTAAAGGGGAAAAGCTTAGGGACACGGTTTTCAACCTCATGGAAGAATGCACAACGGACAGCGTTACGGCTCCTACATTGAGGGAGGTGGCGGCATGAGTTGGGCAGATAAATCGAGCGGAGATGGTCAAGACCGTGACAACACAAACAAAGGGGTGCTGTTTCCAAACAGCTACAAAAACAAGTCAAACCAACCGGATGTAAGGGGAAACGTAAACATCAAGGGGGAGGACTTTAAGCTGGCAGGATGGATCAGGACTAAAAGGGACTCCGATGAAAAGTTCTTTTCACTTGTGGTTGAGGTGGAGGACGAAGCGCCAAAGGAGGCACAAGATCAAGACCCCATTGGGGCGGTGATGACTGCCCCTGCCCCCACCCCAATTGAGGGACTGCCCCCAAGTGAAACCGGAGAGGAGGATGTGCCGTTTTGACAATTATAGCAATCGACCCCGGTAAAGATGGGGGGATAGCGTACTCACTAAAAGATGGAGAATGCCATGCTGTCGGAATGCCTCCCACCCCGGGCGATATTCTAGACACGCTCCGAAACATTCGGGCTGTGAATGGCCCAAGGGTTGAATGTTATTTGGAGGCGTTGGTTAAGTACATCCCCGGCAACAAGCAGTCTGGCAGTTCCTCGATAGTCTATGGGCGCAACTATGGGTTTATTGAGGGGGTGGCTCAAACCTTGGGAATCAAACTTCACTCGGTACGGCCTCAAGAATGGATGAAGGGCTTGGGCCTTGGGACAAAGGGCAAGGCCACTAAAACAGAGTGGAAAAACAAGCTGAAAGCTGCGGCTCAAAGGTTGTTCCCTTCAGAAGAGGTTACTCTAAAAACCGCTGATGCGTTGCTCATTCTTGAGTATGCGATGAAAGGGGGCAAGAAATGACAACCCCAATTAGGGTAACGGGAACCTATCATCATGCGCACCAGAACGAGTTGCCGTTTGGAGATAAGTACCCGAATGCTCCCGGCTATAAGAACAAGCAAGCCGATGGCCCTAGCCGTATGGCAGCGCTTGCGATCAGGCCTCATGCTCCCAATTTGAGAGAGCGGTGCATGGATACAATCAAGCAAATCCCAATGACGGCAGACCAAGTGGCTGAAACGATGGACAAATCTATTCTATCAATTAGGCCGCGAATTGCTGAGCTGGCGAAACTTGGAAAGATTGAGGATACCGGGCAGCGCAGGGCTAATGAGAGTGGGAAACAAGCAACGGTTTGGAGGGCAGCATAATGAGCAAAGATATTAAATTCGATGCTAGGAGCCTGCTGTCTGATGCCGACATGGTGCTTTTCTCCCTGTCTGAGCTAGGGTGCTACATTCGACTCAAGAGCCACTATTGGCTGAATGGCGAGTTACCGTCTGATGCGTTGAGCCTGTCGAGGCTGGCAGGGTGTACGCTGGGGCAGTTTCAATCCTGCTGGCCTAAAGTGGGGGAGCATTTTGAGGAAACCGAAAGCGGCACCTTGGCCTGCCCCTCGCTTGATTCTGAAAGGAAGAAGGCGGCGAAGTTAAGCGAGAGGATGAGTCGGGTGGCGAGGGTTCGCTGGGATGGGAAGGAGGAAGCTGCGGCATGAGCAAAGCACCTTCTTTTCAGTTTTACCCCGGCGATTACCTATCAAGCCAGAGGGTGGGCCTCCTGACTTTGGAAGAAGAAGGGGCCTACATCCGACTGCTTTGCTATTGCTGGAAGAATGGCGAAATACCATCTGACCCCGGCCAACTTGCTCGTCTTATTGGGAAGGGTGCTTCAACCACCCTTGCAACCAATGTGGCGGCAATGTTCTTGCCGAAGGGTGGTTCAAGGTTGGTTCACGATAAGCTGGATGAGTTAAGAAGGGAGCGAGAGCGGTGGATTGAGAAATCCCGACAGGGAGGAATCAAGTCAGGCCAAATTCGCAAAATGCTTAAGGAATCGGGAAAACAGCCGAACCACCCTTGCAACCACCCTTCGAACGGTGGTTCACAAATGGTTGGCGTTTGCTTCGAACCAAAAGGCAACTCTTCTACTTCTTCTTCATATAGTCACACACACACAGGGGACAGACCATCCTTGGATGAGGTTTTGCAATATTCATCGCAGATTGGTTTGGTGGATTGGAAGGCAGAAGATTGGTGGCTGGATATGGAGGCGAAGGGGTGGCACATGGGCAATACGGCAGTCCGAAACTGGCAGGCGGGTTTAACTCGCATCAAACAGTATTGGGAAGCTGACGGCAGACCTATGAAAAGGCCGGGACGAAATGGAACCCCGGCAAAGGGAGGCGACATGCCGAGGTGGAAACGTATTGAGGTTTTGAAAGACCAGATAGATACCCACCCCGGTAACAACGATTCGACTTACTTCAAAGCAGGAGACAAGGAAGCAAAGGCTGAGTTTGTCGGCCTACGGAAGACCTTGAAAGCTTTGAATGCAGAAGAACGTAAGGAAGCGCTAGCGTGAGTAATATGTTTAACCAGAAACGGGCCGTAATCGTCCGCATTGCACTTGTAGCACACTTTTCAGAGGTGGGCGGTATGGTGTGATGGTAGGAGAACGAAAGTGGCTTAGAATGAAGATTTCCCCCGCTTGGCATTTTGTTTGGTTACCCGGTGAGTGCCGTGTTTGTTTGAGGATGCTGGGCGGGGGAACTTTCTAAAGAGGAAGACAATGATTTTAGCGGAAGAATTAGAGGCATACAGCCGGTCATTAAAGAGGGTTTTAGTGGAAGAACTAGAAAAGCCTCATCGCAATTCGATTAGCGACAATTCACTTGATGATGATTTCGAGTGGCTGGGTAAACAGAACAGGCAGGCGCTTTACCATTCGCTGCTTAATGTTATCAGGAACGGGAGGGATGGGGTGCCTTTTGAGTATGTGCTACTGATGCCCCCCTTAAAGAAAGCGAGACAGATGATTTCTAGGGATGCAAAGCATCGCAGTTGGAATGGATACAATTGGGAAAACGTATAAAACATGGCTTTAGAATTAATAATTAAACCGCTTAAGTTTTTGAAAGCAATAAATCGGCTAGGAACAAAGAAGCCGATTGCTAGAAAACTGAGCAGTAAACAATGGGCGGCTATGCCCACGCAGATCAGGGAGAGGGCTTACTTCACGGCTAACGTGGAGAGCATGAAGTTCCTAAACCGCTCCAAAAAAATGCTCAAGGGCTACCTTTCGGGAGCTAGGGAGATGGTAACAACTCCTGATGGACGTAGGGTTTCGGCGCTAAAGAAAACTTCCCGTGCTGATTTTGTCTTTGAAATGCAAAAGTTGGCCAAACAGGAGGGGCTAGGAAACATTCTCCCACCGGGGGAGGATATGAGCCGGGACATGATTACCCGCACCAAGGATATTGCGAGCGAGACGCGCCTTAACCTGATATTCGACACCCAAACCCAGCAGGCTCAGTCATACGGCTACTACAAGCAGGGGCAAGACCCCGCCATCCTTGATGCTTACCCAGCCCAAAGGTTCATCAGGGCAGAGCAGAGGAAGGTTCCGCGCCCATTGCACAAGCAAAACCGTAATGAGGTAAGGCGTAAGGATGACATGGAGTTTTGGCTACGTATGAACGACCAGAGCATTGGCGGCTTTGCGGTTCCTTTTGGCCCTTGGGGGTTTAACAGCGGCATGGATGTTGAGGATGTAAGGAGGGATAAGGCCATACAGATGGGGCTAATTGAGAAGAATGAGCAAGTGCTTCCGCCAGATGATACTTTTAACAAAGGGCTGAAGGCCTCTGCAGATGTTGAGCCAGAGTTTCTGAAGAAGTTTTTGGATAAGATGGGCATGGATGCCTACACAAACGGGGAGTTTGTTGAGATCATTGAGAAGATCAGCAACGTCCCCGCCCCTGCTCCTGCTAAAAAGGTGGTTGTTCCGCAGGTGGAGCAAATGGTTATTAAGGGATTGCCTGAGCCAAAAGCTTTTACTTTGCCTTTGCCAAGGCAGGCTTATCAGGAAAACATCAACCGCTGGAGGGGTGAATACTCAGGGGATTTGGTGCGGCGTCTTAACAAGTATTTGCCAAGGCTCAAAAGAGATGGGGTAAACTACGATGGCCCGGAATGGGTGAAGCCTTATGCAGAGGTTTTTAGTGAAAAGTTCAAAAACATAAAGAAATACAAGGCGTACAATGTCGAATACGCGACCTTCAAAACAGGGCAGAAAATAACAAAACAGGATGTATTGGACAAAGTAACAGAGGAATCCAAAAAGTGGGCCAACGATGCTTCTTCATTTATCCGTGTGCACAAGAAAAACTTCCCCAAGATTCTGAATGATGGAAGGCTAAAAACTCAGTTTGAGACAAAGGCCAGCGGCGGGATGATGGACAATCGGCACCGAGCGGATTTTGAGCAAAATGTTTTCTCTTACCCCGAAAACATGGATGTAATGAAGCGCCCTGTTTATGGATATGCTGCTAAAGACAAAAAAGGGAAATACCCAAATGGAGAAAGGCAGTTGGCTCAATATGGCAAGATACGGCTTAAACTAAAAGGGGGAACAAGGAACCGGACAACCGTAACCTTTGCCGATTCACTTGGAGGCTCCGACTCTCACATGCCCACTCCCCTTGATAGCCCCACTCACGAGTCGCAGCCCATTTTCGACAAATACATGTTGCCTTTTCTAAAGGGAAAAATACAAGGCAGCTATGTAGAGATACAAGTACATGGAGGTGTTACGCTGGATGACATTTCACACGTTTATTTTCCAGAAGGACTCTACCCAACCCCGGAACAAAAAAAGTTCTTAACAGAGAAAGGAATAAAATGGTCAACAGATTAGGAAGCGAATACCCGAAAATCATAGCTGAACAAGGCAACGAGCTTTATTTGATTCAATTAAGCGAAACAACCGCACAGGTGGTGGATTGGGGCGACAAAGAAAGGTTTGCCGAGTTCAACTTGCAATCCATTCTAGCCCGTGGCTATTGGGAGGACTTGACCCCACCCCACCCCACACTTGAGGAACTTTTGGCGATTAAAGAAGTCAAATAACATGAGCGAAATTAAAGTACATTGTAAGCACACAAAAATGGAGGATGTGGTGAATTTAGTGCCGCACCCTCAAAACCCAAACAAGCATCCAGATAAGCAGATTGCGATGCTGGCCAAGATTATCCGACATTCGGGATGGCGTAGCCCAATAGTGGTGAGCAAGAAAACCGGGTTCATTGTTTCGGGGCATGGAAGGCTGGAAGCTGCCAAGCTGCTTAATGTTCAGCAAATACCAATTGACGAGCAGGAGTTTAAGAATGAGGCAGAGGAGTTTGCCCACTTGGTAGCCGATAATCGCATAGCTGAATTGTCAGGCTTAAGTGATGACAAACTCACAGAGTTGTTATCTGGCTTGAACAACCTTGATTTCGACATGGAACTGACCGGCTTTGATGGTGATGAGGTGTCCAAGCTGCTCGACATGGATGGAGGTGAACAGGAAGGGGAGATTAAGTTTTCTGAGGCAATCAGCGAGTCGAACAACTACATCGTGCTCAAGTTTAACAACGACATCGATTGGCTGTCTGCTCAGACTCATTTCAACCTAGAGACGGTCGCGGCCAAGCGCCAGAACGGGAAGCCTTGGTCACAGGGCATCGGGCGGGTAGTCGACGGGGCAAGCTATCTGAACAGCTTAAACTGATGAAGGAGGGATTAACCATCGCGGCCCCTAGCTGGAAGCGAGCAGATGGTGCGTTTACGCACAGGTACTTCGACAAGGTGCAGTATGTTGTCTGCAAATCCCAAGCGGAGGCTTACAGAGAGAATGACTTGCCTGTATGGGAATGCCCCGACTCAGCACAGGGGAATGTGGGCAGGGTGCGGAATTGGATACTTGATAATAGCAAGACCGATAATGTGCTAATTCTCGATGACGATATCAATTACATCGGAAGATGGAACGGTAACAAGTTGGCAAGAATGTCCACAGAGGACGCCTATGAGTTCATTGAAGGCGGTTTTAACCTAGCCAAGCAGTTGGATGTGCGCTTTTGGGGCATCAACATCATACCCGACAAAGGTGCTTACCGTGAATATACACCGTTCTCTTTCAATAATGTAGTGCTAGGCCCTTTCGGGGGATTCCTAAATGCAGATTGCAGATATGATGAAACATTACCACTCAAGGAAGATTATGATATATGCCTGCAAATGCTGAATAAACACAGGAAGATACTACGAATAAACTACGCTCACTATGTCTGCAAACAACATACCAATAAGGGAGGTTGTGCCGACTATCGAACTATCCAGAAGGAAAAAGAGCAGTTCGACCTGTTACAGAAGAAGTGGGGAAGCAAAATCGTTAAGCGCGACAACGGAAGCAAGACCAATTACGACATCAATCCTATCATCAAGGTGCCTATCAATGGAGTGTAACTTGATGTTCAGAAAATCATTAACACCGCAAATTCAAGAAAGTTGCAGATCACTTTGAACAAGCCATCATACTCAGTGCCGCAAGTGGCTGAAATCATCGGCGTTACCCGCTACAGAGTTCGGATGATGATTAAGCTAGGGCAAATAAAAGCAATCGTTGCAGGCTCACAGCCGTTGGTTCTGCGACAGGAATTAGAGCGATACTTAAATAAGGGAGGATTTAACTATGGATAATATCATCACCATGCGTAGCTACTCCGACAGAGGCGTAGGTGAGACATCACAAGTTGCGTGGCTTAATAAACTTCAACCCAAATCAGATGGGGTAAACAAAGCCCACCTCAATAAACACTACATTCACCGAAAAAATGGCGAGTACTGGTTTGGCAATAAATCAGTCAAATACCTAGTGGAACAAGCTAGGAGACAAGGGCTGATAATAGCCCCTCCCGACCACAAAGATTAACAGATTAAATCCATTTGGCTTCTATTGAGCTAAATTAACTGTTGATAAAGGCCTTGCCCCTTACGTCATGCTCTTTGCTGATGGCTGGAGCAACGACAGGCAACCGCTTAACATCACCGAAGCCAGCCAGTAATGGCAAGCATCCCGGTGGAAGGCCCAAGACCGTTTTTGACCTAGACTTGGTTGAGCGGCTCGGAGGCCTTAATGCTACTCTCGCTGAAATGTCCACTCTACTCGGCTGTTCGCATGATGTGATTCAGCGGCAAATGAAGGAATTGGACAGCGAGTTTCGCGTTTCCTATGAAAAGGGAAAGGCCAAGCTTCAAACTTCACTCAAGCGTAAGTTGGTTCAACAGGCCCTAGAAAACAATAATGTGGTGAGTCTATTGTTTGCTCTCAAGAACATTTGCGGGTTCAGCGATAAGGCTGACTTGAATGTGGAGCATTCTGGCCATGTGGTTAGTGAGAAGCAACTCGTTGTCCAATGGAGGGAGATGCTCGGCGCTCCTAATCCCGAAAACAATTGAATGACTAAAGCGGAACGCGCAAAAGCATTGTTCAAGTTGATGCTGCCTTACCAACAAAGGTGGGTTGCGGACGATTCGCGTTTTAAGATATGGCTAAAATCCCGGCAGATAGGCGGTTCGCTTGGTTCAGCCTTTGAGGCTGTTGCCAGTTGTGTGGATAAGCCCAACACCGATTGGGTGGTGCTGTCAGCGGGGCAAAGGCAGTCCGAGGAATGGATGCTAAAGGGGAACAGGGTTGCAAGGGTGGTATCTGATGCCCTTGGCTTGGATAAGCCTGACTGTCGTACCAGCGAGGTGCGGTTTAGCAATGGCTCAAGAATCCTAGCTCTACCAGCAAACCCTGACACGGTGCGTGGGTATTCTGCCAACCTAGTGCTGGATGAGTTCGCTTTCCATGAAAAGCCAGACCGCATCTATGAGGCTATCTACCCGGCCATCTCAAACCCATTAAGGGGGAAGCTGAAAATCAGAATCATCAGCACCCCGGCGGGAAGGAATAGCAAGTTTTTTGAGATATGGAACAAGTCTGATGCATTGAGCTTTGTAAGGCACAAAACAACCATTCATTCAGCAATTGAAGAAGGATTGCCGATGGATGCTGAAGCTTTAAAGCGTGGATTGGATGACCCTGAGGCTTGGGAGCAGGAATACGAATGCGAGTTTGTTGATGCCTCGAATGTTTTGCTTCCTTACACGCTGATAGATGAGTGCGTCAGCGATGAGGCAACCCTTGATTGTGACGAACAGATGGGGAGGGCTGTAAGGTATGTCGGCATTGATATTGGCCGCAAACATGACCTGACAGTTTGCTGGACTCTGGAAAAGGTTGGGGATGTGATGTGGACAAGGGAGGTTTTGGTGCTCAGGGACACGCCCTACCATCTGCAGGAGGAACTGCTTTCGGAGAGGATAAACAAGGCGTCACATGCGGCCATAGATTCAACTGGCATCGGGAATGCCGTGAGCGAATCATTGGCCAATCGCTTTGAGTACAAGCTGGAGCAATGCAATTTCTCGCAGGGTTTTAAGGCTAAAATCTTCCCCGGTTTGCGCAGGGCTTTCCAAGAGCGTTCCTTGAGGGTGCCGAGGGATCATGTAATAAGGGAGGATTTACATTCCATTGATGAATTGACAACGCCGGGGGGTAATAAGCAGTACCGGGCGATGCGAAGGGCAGATGGTCATGCAGACCGTTGCACGGCATTGGCGTTGGCAAACTACGCAGCGGTATTGAACCAAGGAACAGGGGCAATTCAAGAGACTGATAACATCATGCTTGGCCGAGCTAAATTGGCCGGGTTAAGGCCTACGTTGGTATGATTGCTGATTTAAGTAACCGCTTAGGGAAACTGTTTACCGCCAAGAAAGGGCCGAATGGGACATCCGTAGGTAAACGGGTAATCGCACCTAATAACCGCGACCGGATGGACAGTAATTCGCTGGGGAGCAAACAAAGCCCTGCCCATGTGATTGCTATTCTTCGCGCCGCCTTAAGTGGGGATATTCGCCAGCAATACCAAGTCTACGAGTTGATGGAAGACTCATGGGCGAGGCTCTCAAAGAACCTTCACGAACTGAAAAGCGCAGCGGCAGGGGCGACCTACACCGTTATGCCGTTCACCGAACGTGGGCAAAGGCCAACGGATTCGGCTCAGGAAAAGGCTGACTTCGTTCAATATGCCATTGATGGATGGGTAGGCAACCCGATTGAGGGAACAAACGGCTTCCGCAATGCCATCTATGATTTATGTGATGGAGTAGGCAAAGGGTTCAGCGTGCAGGAAATCCTTTGGGAAGTGAAGCCAGAGGGGATTTGTCCTGCCTCAACTTATTTCTGCCATCCCCGCTATTATTCTTTTCCCTATGATAAACCCGATTTAATGCTGTCACCGGAGGGTGATGGGGTTTACGAGGAAGTTCCACGGAACAAGTTTCTCATTGGCATTTACAAGAACCGCTCTGGCAACTCGATGGGCTATGGGTTGTTGAGACAATTGGCTTACTGGTGGAGTGGCCAAAACTATTGCCGTGATTGGTTGCTTAATTTCGCCCAAGTGTTTGGGCAACCCCTGCGCTGGGCTACTTATGACCCCGGTGCATCAGCCAACATAAAGAATGACATTGCGGATATGTTGGAAAACATGGGAGCGGCTGCATGGGGAGCGTTTCCAGCGGGGACACAGGTAGAGTTTAAAGAGGCGGGAAAGTCAGGACAAGACAACCCTCAAAGCTATTTCATCCAATTGGCTGACAAGCTTTGTGACATAACAATTTTAGGCCAGACCCTCACGACTGATGTGGGTGATTCTGGCAGTCGTGCATTGGGTGATGTTCACGAAGATGTGAGGCGAACACGGTTGCAGGATGTTTGCGAATGGGCAGCAGATGTTCTGAATGAGCAGTTGATTGCCTCCATGTGCGAACTGAATTATGGCAACTCCTTTGAAATGCCCAAGTTGGTGCCTGACCTTGCTGGGCCAAGCGACCCCGTGCTTGAAGCTCAACGAGATCAAATACTTTTAGGGAGCGGCATTGATATGCCACGTGAATGGTTCTATGACCGTCACGATGTGCCAATACCGCAATCAGGGGAGGAGATAATTACTCCACCAGAGCCTTCCCCAATGCAGCCACCTATGTTCGCCAAGGAGGGAGTGGTGGAAGCTGCACAGAGGGCAGAGCCGGGGCCAAGGGATAAGCTGCTTAACAATGTCATGGAGGATATCACGGGAGTGAGTGAGGCATGGCTTGCCCCGGTTAAACCCGCTTTTGTTCAGTTGGTGAGCAAGGCAATGGATGGCGACCTTTCAGATGAGGATTTTGAAAGGGCTGTAACCAAGGCGGCAAACACGATGCCTGAACTGTTTGACAAGTTGGACACAAAGGTATTGCAGGACGCAATGGAGAGGAACATGGGGGCAGCAATGGTAAACGGAGCGGTGAAACGCTTTGAGGCTTCCCCATTGGCCAAGGTTGAGGAGGCACCAGTATGATTGCAACCAAGGTAGAACTGCCCTCTGGCATTGCACGCATGAAGTTCTCTGATAAGGAACTGACAGATGTGCTTACCGTTGGGGCAAGGGGTGTAACGAGCTACCTCAAGAAGTTTTACAGGGAAAAGGATGCTAATGAACCAAACAAACTAGCCCCCGGCAGAAGGACTCATTTCTGGAACCGAAGGATTGGGGGCAATGTTCAAGCACCCAAATCGGAAGGGACGGGCAAAGTGGTGGTTGCAATAGATGGTGACATTCTCCCTCACAAGATCAAGGGAGGGACAATAACAGCGAAAAGGTCTAAATACCTCACCATTCCGCTCGCACCAGAAGCTTATGACAGAAGGGCAAGGCGTTTTCCTGACCTGTTTGTTGTTAAGAGCAAGAAGGGCAATCTGCTTTTGGTGAAGCCAGACAAGTCTAGCGGGAGTGTTCCGCGCCAGAAGTTCAGCGCCAAGAAGGAGGCGAAGCGGAAGCTGCCTAAGACAGAGAGGCCCAAGAGGGAGAATAAGACTTTGGGTTTAAAGGTGCCAGAGCGGGAGACACCTACCATGCAGGAGGAATCGGGGTTCACCCCTTACTACTTGCTCAAGAAGTCCGTCACGCAGAAGCCTTGGCCAAACAGTATCCCAACTGAAATGCAAATCGTTGATGTATTTAATGAAGGGGTGACTTATTGGGTTGAAACGCTAGGGGAAAGGAAAACAGCTTAATGCCCTTACCCACACCAAATGGAGAACCGAAAGCGGATTTCATTTCAAGCTGCATGGCAAACGATACAATGAAAGAGGAATTTACAAACGAAAAACAGCGGTACGCTGCATGTAATAGCCAATACAAAGCGAAGGGCTATGAGTCGCGGGACGTTGTTCATGCAATCAGTTCAATCATTGCGGGGGATGAGTTGCCAGAAGATATTCAGTATTTACCCCCCGGCAACCACAACATCACGGCAACCAAAAATGGCAAACCGGCTTCGCTCACCGTTGATGTGAGTGCTGCCACAGCCGAGTTGTTGCAGGAATCTTTCGACAAGATAACCGCAGGCGACAAAGAGCAAGTGTTTATTGATTTCAACCATGACGATTCAGAGGCGAGCGGTTGGGTTACCGGCTTCTATTGGGCGGGAGCAGACCCTGAAGTTGGGGGGGTTCGTGCCAAGGTCGAGTGGACAAAGGCAGGAGAGGAAGCCCTGCAAGGCAGGAACTTCAGAAAATTTAGCCCAACATTCACGCTTAATTCAAGAGGCGAGATTGAGGGGACAACTTTGAATGCGGGAGGCTTGGTAAATCGGCCAGCGTTCAAGGACATAACACCGATTGTTGCCTCGGAAGGCGATGATTACAAAACTGAAAGTCAAATGACTGAAGAAGAAAAAGACAAAAAACCAATAGCGGCGCAGGATGATGAGTCCAAGAAAAAGGACGAGACTTCAGCGCAGGAGCTGGCCGAAGTGAAGAAGGAAAACGAAACACTGAAAGCCAAAATCAAGGCGATGGAAGACGACAAGGAGAAGGAGCAAGAAGTTGCTGCTCAAGCTGCCGTTGACAAAGCCGTAGAGGACGGACGCATCCCGCCAAAGGATGAGAAGGTTAAGGCGAAGTGGGTAACCATTTTGCAGACTGACCCATCAGCAATAATGGCCCTTAATGCGCTTCCGATGAACCCCGCCTTTCAGCGAGTGGTGCAAGCCAAGCGTGATGAGGGTGGAGCAACCGAAACGAATGGTGAAGCGCAGATGCGTGCAGCCAAGGAGTATCAAGCTAAAAACGGTTCATCTTTTGAGCAGGCTTGGGATGCCACACGTTATGACAGTCCACAACTGTTTAACTAAAACACACACTAACATACTAATATGGGATCAATAGCAAGAGATACGTCGCTGATCGCGCTAACGCCAGCGGCAGACCAAACTGGAAAAGAGGGCTATGCTGTCAAGATAGTGGCTTTAGAGGCTGCAATTTCAACAGCGGATAGCGGAAACTTCGGCGTAATTGTCGATGGAGAAACCACAACGGGCAAGAGCACGATTGCGGCAATGGCAGGAGCAAGCGGCACGGTAAAGGTTAAGCTGAGCGGCACGGTTGCCCTTGGTGGAAATCTAATGATACACACCGATGGAACTTGGAAGGCGCACGCCAGCACCAAGATCGTGGCAGGGGTGGCTATGGAAGCAGGGGTTGCTGATGAATTAGTTGAGGCAGCTTTGGTTAATTCTTACACGGCTGTCTAACATTCACCAAGGATACTAAAACATTATGGGATTAAGATCACAAGCATCAGTCAATCCGACCCTCACCAATTATGCGAGTGGGGTTCTGAACGATTTGCAATCAGCAACGGCCGATTGGTTGGCGCCACCAGTTCAGGTGCCAGCAACAATTGGACAATACAAGGCTTACGATGATAAGAATGCCTTCCAGACTTATGACACCTCAAGGGGCGTAGGCGGTTCGGCAAGGCGTATCTTCATGGACGTAAGTGAGCCAACCTACAACTGTATGCCACAGGCATTGGAAATATCAATTGATGATTCCGAGCGTGATGCGGCAGGAACCAGTAACCCGTTGGATTTGGAGCAAGCCAAGGTCAAGACTTTGGTGCAGAGCAGCGTTCTCTCACATGAGAAGCACGTTTACTCTGTTGCAGATGATATCACAGCCACTACCACTTCGGTTGGCGGCGGTGCAATGGGCGTATGGGGTTCTGCTTCGGTTGACCCTGTTGTACAGTTGGATTACATCATTGAGGCAATTGCCAAGGATACCGGCACGTTGCCAAATGCCATTCTTATGGGCATGACGGCATGGAGGCGTTTTCGCAACAATGCCAAGGTAGTCGCAAAGCAACCGGGTGCAGCGCTTATTGGGTTAAACCAAGGGCAAGCATCCGCAATGCTTATCAATCCATCAACGGAGATTCGTTTGGCCACGATGGCTTACGACACGGCCAAGCAGGGCAAAACTCGCAGTAATTCATTTGTGAATGGCGACGATTGCTATGTGTTTGTTCGCAGCGCAAGCCCGACCATTTACGACCCGTCAGCGTTTAAGACCTTTGTAGGTGGGCGCGGTGGGGTAACGGCGGTGCGCGAGTACCGTGACGAAAGCAGTCGTTCGGACATTTATGCTGTTGATTGGAGTCGAGACGTAAAACTCACCTCATCTATCAGCGTGAAGCGAATCACAACCGCAGATTCGTAAGCCGACCTAATAACAACAACCGGGGGGGAGGGGTGCTCAACCCCCTTCCCTCCATCCTAATTAGAATTTTCAGAAGGAACAAAAGACAATGGCAAATCCACTTTGGTGCAACAACGTAGTGCCTACGGGCGCGGGTACGAGCAGGGTCAGTCAGACCACTGAGCAGGAAGTCAGCTCAAATGCTAGCCGTACATCAATCACTTTTCAGAACATGGGAACAGACGAAATTTATGTTCGCCTAGATTCCACGACACCAACCTCGACCAATGCTCATTATATTCTGTCTGCACCTTCCTCAAGTCTTGGGGGAGATGGAGGGTTTTTGAAGGTTGACGGTTACACAGGGGCAATAAAGACCTATGCCGGGGGCAGTAGCTACACGGTGCAAGTAGTGGAGTACCAGACAACATGAGTGCAACCTTAACCACACCAAAAACGACCAGCAGCGGCGAGATAATCCGCGAACTGGTAAATGCCAGCGATGGCCAAGGTCTGCACTTCGACGGTGCGGCTAGCGACATCAACATTGCATCGCCTCCAAATCTCGGCACGAAGTTCAGTTTCGAGTTTATTTTGCAAGCCGACTCGATTCCAGCATCGGGCTATGCCTACATTGTTGATTTTGGTGGTGCTGGACGGTTTGCGTTAGCTTCAATAGACGGGACTCTCCAGATTTACGATACTGGTGAACGAGATTTCGGGACTAGCTTTCTTGATGATTTAAAAGTTCACCACCTCGTTGTGACGGTGGACGGCACTTCTGCGATTGCCTACGACAACGGGAACCAAGTCGGGACGGCAGACCTTGGGGCAACGTCAGATATTGACGACGCCACTAATGCAACAATTGGCGACCGTTACACGGGCGATTTCGACGAGAGGTTCAACGGCACAATCTACCGCGCCCGATTCTGGAACAAGACGCTTTCCAGCACGGAGGTAACGGCGACCTACGAGAACGCTACCGTGCCATTTTCCGACCAATGGGGAGTGCAGACGAACAAGATTACTGCTTCCGTTGACCAAGATTGGGGAACCGACCAAGCGGATACCGGCAATGATGTAACCGATAGAACGACATTTAACACCAATTACGCTTGGGCAATAAACGGAACACCCACAGATATATCTGTCGCCAGCAATCTGCTGCAATTTACAACGTCTGGTGTAAATTCCGGCATTTATTACCCCGGAGTTTTAACTGCCAACAAAAAGTATCGTGTCACGCTAAAAACTGGAACAATCACAGGCGATGGTTACAAGGTGATGCAATATGACGGTTCGCTTAATGATATTGGAACGCTGGTAGCGTCAACGACGAACATTTTTGAGTTCACAGCCGATGCGTCAACAAACGGGAACATTTTGGTGTACGCTGTTGGCACGGGAACGATTCAACTAGACGCAGCGAGTGTGTCTAATTCAATCGTCGAAATCGGCTGCGTGGCTGACTACGACCTAGCGTTCGCCAACCCGACCCAATCTGACCAAGTGCAAGACCGTTCGACAAACCTCTTGGACGGCACGGCATCTAGTGGCGTTACTCAAGTCACGAAGATTGAAGCGGTCAACACGAACAAGCTAAATGTCGGCGGCACGACTCCGTTGGTTGGCATTGGTTTGGCGGCGGGGGTTACGCCAAGCCGCACTTTGCACGTTAGTTCAACCGGCACAGTACCGGTGCAAGCGGACTCCGCTACCACGCAATGCCACATCAACCTAAAAAACAGCGCAGCAGATAATTGTTATTTGCTGTTTGATAGCACTGACTTTAAAGTTCTCAATGGCGGCGCAACTCGCCTCACCATCGACTCGGATGGCAACGTGGGCGTGGGCGTGACGCCAAATGCCAACTGGAGTGGAACGGGAGTTGCGCTGCAATTGGGCAACGCCTCGCATGTTGTGTCATCGAACGAATATTTTTACATCGGTAGCAACTACTATTACAATTCTGGAGATTGGAAGTATGCCACCAGCGCGGCGGCAACAAAGTATGCACAAGGCGCGGGGAGTCATACATTTTCTGTCGCAGCCAGCGGGACGGCAGATGATGATATAAATACAACGGGGACTTGGACAGACGCGCTCACCATCGACAGCACGGGAAACGTGGGCGTGAACGAGAGTGCGCCAACATTTAAACAGACCAACGCTGCGCCGTGGCTGACCGTTGCCTCCAACGGGCCGGGGGTTATCCTCAAAGACGCCAACAACGCCGACAACTCGAACTATATTTGCAATAATAGCGGCAAGTTGCAGTTTGGCATAATGGACGACGACGGCACAAACGGAGTCGAGTTTATGAATTTCTCGACTACCGGCCTCGCGACCTTCTCGAACGGGATTGCGTTCAGCAGTCAGACCGACACAAGCGCAACCGGCGCGGCGATGGTTGCCACAACGCTTGACCATTTTGAGCAAGGCACTTGGACTCCGACGATTAGCGGGGCAACCACCGCAGGGACTTACACTTACACCTCGAATCTTGGGTATTACACCAGAGTCGGCAATGTTGTCACGATTCAGTTTTCGATTTGGGATATTAACGCATCAAGTGCCGGTTCTGGCGAT
>Ga0209756_1000557_pt1 | contig 36636 bp, 50 predicted proteins | sample ETNvirenome_6_85_FD_184071 | JGI IMG/M metagenome (GOLD analysis project Ga0209756, IMG submission 184071) | Marine viral communities from the Pacific Ocean - ETNP_6_85 (SPAdes) (version 3) | ecosystem: Environmental > Aquatic > Marine > Oceanic | place: Pacific Ocean | collected 2013-06-19 | reverse complement strand
AACCTCCTCCCGGCCGCGCTGACCCCCGGATCGGTCAAGGGGGTGGGGGGTCAGCGCCCCTCCACCTCTGCTCGGAGACACAATCACGGGGTCTGCTCCGGCTCCTTCGCTTCCGCGGTCTCGATGTGCTGTACGAACGCCCAGCGCAGGCGCTCGAGGCGCATAGATAACCGTGCGTTCACCGCGTTGAGCTGTACCACCGCCTCTCGCCATAGATCGCAATCCTCCTCCATCCTCTCCGATCGTCGCACCGCACACTCGATGTGCTTGCGCCAGCACTCTGGTCCGTGCGTCTGCTCGCTCATGGTTCCTGCTCCTCGTCCATGCCCACGCCGTGGGCGATCCGTCTCATCTCATCGCGCACGGCATCGGCTATGCGTTGAACCGCCCGCTCTACATCCGCAGGCGCTGGTCGCCGCCGCTGCCCTCGCGCCGTCGGCGGCGGCGCCGAGTTCCGGGCCCACTCCACATCGGCGCGGACCGGATCGATCTCGCCGTCGGCGTCGACGTGGATCCGACCAGCCCTCACCGCCTGCGAGACCGCCTGGCGCGTGCCTCCGGGCAGACCTCGCGATGCTCGGTGCCTGGCGTATTCGCTCTGATTCATCCACGCCATGACGACTCCCTCCCTGCCCAGACGTCGACGTCTCGGCGATACCAGATCGCCTCGGCCGACTTGTTCGATCGTCTCGTGCCCTGTCCGCCGGATAAAATGTCCCGCCATGGCTCAAACGGGAGCCATTCCGCACCGACGTTCTCGCACACGATCACTTGCCCTCGTCGCCTGCGGCACCATTCGCCGAGATGTCCGAATTCAATCGCCTTGGAGCTGTGCTTGTAGTGCGTGCCAGCCTTCTCGTATGGCGGATCAACGAACCACGTTGCTCGCGCATCCGGCGCGCTCGAGTAATCGCCCTCGATGACGCTCCAATGGCGGATGTGCTCGACCTGTGATGCTACTCGTTCTCGTCGTGCTTCCCCCCAGAATTTCTCCGGGTATTCCCTCGCCCATGTACTCGGCCTCTTGTGCGGATACGACGATCCTTGGTTGCTCCAGAATCCGATCAACCACCGTGCCTCTTCGCAGACGCCGAGATCGTCGACTGTCTGATCTGCTTTGATGTCGGGTAGCGATCGGATTTCCGACGCGCGGACGCGGATGAGGTATCGCCACAGGGCCGCGATCAACGGGTCGCGATCCACGAGCACGATTCGCCTGGCGTAGTAACGCAGCGAATACCCGGCCGACCCGGCGAACGGCTCGACAATGACCGGATGCTCCGGCGCAGGGTAGTGCGCTGCTGCGCGCCACTTCGCACCGTAGAACGAGAAGAACGGCCGGAGCACTTTCATATCCGCCTCTCGCTGGTCTGCCGCTCGACGTCTGCCCCTGTCGACATCGCCCGATGCATGGTCCGCTCGTCCTCCGGCCCGAGATCCTCGAGCCATTCCCACTCCCCTGCGGCGAGGAACCCGACGATCACCGCCCACTTGTGGCCAGGGAGGAGCACGCACGGGCGCTCCCGCTCCGCATACCGGGGATCATCCGGCAGCGGCTCCATGGCCACAAGGACGGCTCTGCGTCCCGCGTGTGGCGTGTCGTAGGACCACCGCCCTGCTCGGTCAGGTCCGGCGCTCATGGTGCCCACGTCCGCTTGCAGTCGGAGCAACCGTGTACGACGAGTACGCGCCTCCATGATTCCACACCGCACCACGGGCAAGTGCGCGACACAGAGATCACGACCCTCGCCCCCGCCCGCTGCCACTCGTGCCATGTCATCGGATCGCCTCGTCCGATCTCGATGTCTCTTGTGGCGAGCCACCGATAGGCGTCCTCTGCGCCCCGCGCCACGAAACACGACCACCCTCGTCCATCCAGGCGATCAAGCCACGCCTGCTGCTCGGGGCGTACCGCAGACGGCGGCGCACCCTGACGCTTGAGCTCGATGGCAAACCCTCTATGTGCAGCCGGCGCGTCGAAAATCAGGAAGTCCGGAAAGCCGGCGAAGACCCCATCAGCCGCGCCCATCCGCGCCCCACCACGCAGTCCACCATTCGGGACGTGCGTGAAGCAAATTCCCGCTCGTCGCAGAATTCTCGCGAGCGCTCGATGCTCTGATTTTTCCGAAGGCACGGTTTTTTGCCCTTTCGATTTTTTCTGACTCGCTTGTAGCTTCGATCTGGGCCCCATATCGGCACCTCGTGTCCTAGTGTGTAGCTAGTGTGTAGCTTAGGTGTAGCTTAGATGCAGCAATTCCCCAATGATTCCGCTGGCGTGTAGCTTGTGCAGCTTAGACCTCTCCCTCTCTTTAAGGGTTTGCCCTTTCATATGTACAGTCGTGAACATGTGTTTACCCAATTTCCGTGTGGGGGAAGTTCATATAAGCTACACAAGCTACATCTCTACGATATCATTGGGGAATTGCTGCATCTAAGCTACACCTAAGCTACACCTAAGCTACACACTAGGGCTTAGTGTTCCGGTAGATTTTTCGCGAGCCCTTTTCGGCGCAGAGGGAAAAAAACACCTCCTCGCCGCCGTTCTCGTTTTTCCAGCTCCTCCGTGAACCCGAGTTCTTGAATTCTGAGCCCGAAAAGCCGCTGAGAGATTTTCTTGCCCCCGTTTTCGAACGCCCATGTGTCGAAAGCGCGGTGCAGGACAGCGGATGATGACCAATCCTCACGATCGGAGACATCCTCGCAGCACTCCAGCACGAACGCTGCGACGCGATCTGCGGAGTGGCGCCAGTCCTCGAGAGCCTGCACGCAGGCGCCTGGAGGCGCATATCCTCCCCGTCGTCGCAGTCGGCGGGCACCGGCAACGGCCCACGCGGCGACGCCTTGGAGCTCCTCGTCGATGACCCGCCGAGCGAGGTCGGGCTCGAAGCCCGGCGACGCAGTGGTGAAGCGCCGACGGAAGGGCACGACCAGCCACCGACGCCAGAAGCCCTCGGTTGTGTCCCGGACTAGAGGGAGGCGGTTGGCGGCGAAGAGGTGCCCGGCGATAGGCCGATAGTCAAACCCTTCTCTGTACACCTGCCGGGCCTCCACACGGTCGCCGCCGACGAACGCCTTGAACCCCTCGGATCGCAGGATCTCCGCCTCGGGCAGCTCGCTCACGACGTTGATCCGGACGCCTGCGAGTTTGGCCCGCGCGGGTTGATCGTCCATGCGCTGAGGGGGCACAGCAGCGATCATCCCCGCGGGGAAGAGGGCGGAGACGATCTCGACGAACTGCGACTTGCCGTTGCTCGCAAGCAAACCATAGAGCACGAGGGCGCGCTGGTAGTCCGTCGCGGCGCCGAAGAGGCACGCGCCGGCGAACTCGGCGAGGAGCTCTCCAACAGCCCCGGCGTCGTCACCGAGCGGCGACAACCACTGCTCGAGGGCGGAGACGAACCGAGGGGCGCTCGCTCCCTTCACATAGTCGAAGGCGAGCCGGTGGCGCACCCGGTGTTCGGGGCTGTGCTCCACGAGCTCCCCGGACCAGCTGAGAAAACCGTTGCAGAACGCCACGCCCCGCTGTCCACCGTCGAAGAACCCCGGCCGAGCGCGCCGGGACCGCGCCAGCCTCCACACCGCATCACACATCCGATGGGAGACCTTGAGCGGGACGATCTTCCGAGAGCCGTCGGCACGCATGGCGCCAAGCACGGGCTCTTCATCGAGCCCCATCACCGCCCGGTGGCCGAGATGGTCCGGCACAGACTCCCAGACGCCCGCGGGGCTGTACCGCCACATCCGCCCGGCGTCGAAGGCGAGGGGTTCTCCGTCGCCCTCCATGTCCTCGAGGACGATAGAGCAGAGCCGGACCTCAGAGTCGTGCAGGATGCGCGGACCGGCGTCCGTTGTCGGTTCGCCGGCGTCGTGGGCCTCGACCGCGGCGCGGAGGTCGACGCCTACGGGCTTCTCGGCGACGTACCCGACGAGGTGCAGGAGCTCTGCATCGACAAGCGGCGGCCGGCAGATCCGATCGTTCTCGGCGCGGACGGCGGCGAGGACGGCATCGGCGCCCATCCCCGCGGCGCGGAGCTTCCCGGCGAGCCGGAGCAGCGTGACGTTGCGCCCGGGACCGTCGTCGCCTTCTTCGACCGTCTCCGGGAGGACAAAGGGCGTGCGCGTCTCGCCGAGATCGCCGAAGAGCGACGCCGGAGCGTCGCCCTTCGGGGGGATCGGAGGTGGTGAGAACCGCAGCATACGCGCCCCGGGACGCGCCGAGAACCCCCGATAGCGGGGAGCCCCCGGGCACCTGTAAAGGCGCGTCCAGTCGGAGCACGCCTCATCGGCGGGTATGCCGAGCCGGCGCAGCTCGGCGATGACGCCCACCACCCGGCGTTCGAACGCGGCAGGTGCAAGCGGATCGATGGTCCAGACCAGCCGATACCCTCCGAGGGTGTCATAGGTTGCGGCATCGTCGATCCAGGCGTGTTCTTCGACGAGCTCTGCTTGTTGGTCTCGCCACGGCTGCATGTCGGCGTCCTTGGGGGCGTCTACGTCGACAGCCAGGACATCGCAGACGATGTCGCCCCCCATCTCGCGCACGCGCGCGCGTGATCCTTTGACGAGGCGCGGGATCTGGTCTTCGCCCGGGACGTAGTAGCACGCGAAGTGCGCATCCGTGGCGTGCTCGGTGGTGAGCATCTCCTCGAGATCTACAGCCGGATGGAGCGTGCTCCACCCGGCGACGTAGCGGTCCGGCAGGACTAGGCACCGTGGCATTAAGGAACTCCGATTTGTCCGGAGGGTAGACCCGTCGAAATGTCGTGTCAACAATCGCTTGACAAGCCCCGCGAGCCGATCAACGATGACCTCAGTCCCCAGACATGGAGTCCCCCCCATGGCCTGCTATTCGTCCGACGGATCTGCGACCGATCAACTGGTATCGCGCCGTGACAACCGCCTCCCGTCCGATGCGATCGAGATCTACCTACGCACCGTCCTCGGCGACGAGGAGTGCATCGACGATGTCGTGTATGAGGTGTGCGGCGAGCTGCGCGACCTCGAATCGCTCGTGCTCGCAGCCGAGCCGGAGGAGAGCGTGCAGCAGCGGATCGTCGAGGCGACAGATGCGGCCGAAAACGACATGATGGAGCAGCTCGAGGAATGCATCGACCGCACGGGCGATTCGTGGCGCGAGGGCATGAAGCGTCTGCGCGCGGAGCTCGACAAGATCGCCAAGATCGTAGACCTCCCGGGGACCCCGAGCATTGAGGAGATCGTGGACGAGCTGGAGATCCTCGACGCCACGCTCCGGGAGGAAGGTTGATTTCGCTCTACAACGAGATCGATCCCTTCGCCCCGGACAGTTCGCGATTTAGTCGGACAGTTCGTGGCTCAGCGGTCGCTGCCCTCGAGGCAATCCATGCTTGAGCGGGTCGGCACATGGATGCACTGGTCCCCGAGCCAGGTCGCCGCGTATCGCCGCTGCCCGAGCCGCTGGGCGCTCAAGTACCTATTCGGCCAGGACGCCCCCGCGGGCAAAGGCGCCGAGCTGGGCAAGACCGTGCACGCCTTGCTCGAGCACTACCTGCTCACGGGCGAGGCGCCGAGCGGCGACGACGAGCGCGCGGTCGAGATCGCCACAGCGGCGATCCCCGGGCTCCCGGCCCCACCGCTTCGCCCTGCTCTCGTAGAGCGCGAGGTGTGGATTGACGGAGCAGGACAGATCCCACCCGCCAAGGGTGTGATTGATCTCCTCCTTCCCGGCGACAGCACGCCCGAGATCATCGATCACAAGACCACGAGCTCGATCGTGAAGTTCGCCAAGACCGAAGAGCAGCTCCGGTTCGACCCTCAGGCGATCGTCTACGCCTACGCAGTGATGGACGAGTCGGCGTGGGTCCCCGATCACGTCGTGGTCTCCCTGCGGTACACGCAGACGCAGGGCGCGGCGAAGACGGAGACGCGCTCGGCGCGCTTCACCGCCGACGAGGTCCGCGAAGCGTTTGAGCGCCTCGTCGGCGGCACCGTCTCGGAGATGGCGTCGTGCGCCCGAGACGTCCAGACGCTCGAGGACGTCCGGTTTAGCATCGAGGCATGCGGCGACTACGGCGGATGTCCCTACCGGGTGCGGTGCGCCAAGGTCGGTCGCTCAACGTCTCCGTTTGCTTCTCTCTTTCAATCCGACACACCCAAGGAGTCCCCCATTATGCCCGGAATTGCAGAAATCATCGCCGCCCGGAAGGCCCAGCTCGCCGAGCAGGCCACCGAGTCCACTACCACGCAGGCCACCGAGCCAGTCGACAGCCAGCCGACAGCGGACGGCACGGGTAGTGCCCCCGTCCGTATCTACCCCCACACCGCCGTCGACGATGCGCTCGTCGACAGCCAGCCGACAGCGGACGGCACGGATCCTGCCCCGCGCGCCGAAACCGAAATCAACCCTCCTGACGGCACGCCCGCGGACGTCGTCGGCGAGGTGTCGACAGGTCCGAAGCGCGGGACCAGCCGGCCCAGCTACTCGGACGACGAGAGCGTCCCGGAGTGGGCACGCGGTGTGCCTCTCGACGGCGCGGGGAGCCCGAGCAAGGTCCGGATGCGTGAGGAGATCCTGCCACACATGCGCGCGTTCCTGGCTGAGCGGTACGGCATCGAGGATGCCGATCCGCTCGTCGACGAGAAGGGCAGGGCGATCAAGGGCACCCGTAAGGCGGACTACATCGTAGAAGCCGTGCGCCTGCGTAACAGGGTCGAGGCTTCCGTCGTGCGGGACGGATCGAAGCAGGATCGCGCAGAGGAGGAAGAGACCCCCGCGGTGGCTCCCCCCATCACGATCGCGGATGTCGTGCCTGAGACACACACGGACGTCGCCGACGATCCCGAGCAGCTCGAAGAGCTCGACAAGATCAAGGACGAGAGCGGATTCCGCGACGTCACGGTGCGTCGCCTGGAGGAGGCGCTGCTCGCCGCAGAAAATCGCGCCCTACGGCTCGAGGAGGGATTCGACCTCTACATCGGGTGTGCCCCTCGAGGACACATCGGCGTGGTCTACCTCGACGAGCTCCTCGCGGAGCACCAGGAGCGCGCCGCGGAGGCCGCCAAGCTCCCGCACTACCTGATGATCCCGTACGGGCAGGGCCCCAAGCTCGCTGCCGCCTCGCTGGCCAATGCGCTCGAGTCCGGGGATCTGGATCTCCACGGCGCCGTCGTCGCACGTCCGATGCTCCCCGGCACGGATGCCGCGGTCGAGGTGATGCTCCCCCACGCCCGGCGCGTCATCACGGTCGGAGGGTAGGACGATGCAGATCCCGCGCAAATTCCGGATCAAGGATTTCGTCTGTCATCCTCGGGACATTCGGCCCGCGCTCGAACACGTCGTGATCGGGGAGGCAGGTGTCGTCGCCACGAACGGTCACACGGCACTCCTGCTCGGTGAGATGCCCGATAGCTACCTGTCCTGCCTGGTGCACAGCAAGGAGGTCGCGCAAGCACTCACGGTGGCGAGGGCGCGCAAAGAAGATCTTGACCCGACGACGCTCGAGCCTGTCGACCACCCGCCCGACTACCCCCCACTCGACAGGGTGGCGACGATGTTCGTCCCCTCTGAAGATGCCGCCGTCGTCAGCCTCGACGCGCGCTACGTCAAGCGCGCTGCGGAGGCCATCCTCGCGACTGGTCATTCGCGCCTGACGATGCACGTCGGCGGAGGCCTCGATCCTGTTATCGTCCACGGCACAGCCTACAATAGGGACGAGCCCGCCTGCACGGTCAAGATTATCGTCATGCCGTGTCGCATCGAGTGAGCCTCGCCACCGCCATCGCGCGCCGGCGGCAACGCCAGAGCGCAGGTGCTCCCGCCCATGGCGGGAGCACCAGCCCCTCCGAGACCGCGCGGGCTGTGGGACTCCCCCGCGCGGTCTCGGTTGCGGGAGCGGCCATGTCCGAGGAGCTCCGGCGGCATCCCGATGCCCCTCCGCTCTTCCGGGTCCAGTCGGAATCCCTCGCAGAGATCCAGCGCGCCGGCGGTCTCCTCGGTCACGTCCTCGTCGGCGAGGGAAAGACGCTGATCTCCCTGCTCGCCGGGACAGTCCTCGGGTGCAAGCGCACGATCCTCCTCACGCGCGCGGCGCTGAGAACGCAGACAAACCGCGCCGTCGCCGAGTGGGCGATGCATTACAGGTTGTCCGAAGGACTCGTGGTCGTCGCATACTCCGAGCTCTCCCGCGCCAGCGGGACGGACCTCCTCGAGCGCCTGGCGAAAGGCTACGAGCCCGACGAGATCTGCGTTGTCGCCGACGAGGCGCATTGTCTGGCGCACCCGACCAGCGCGCGGACGCAACGATTCCTCCGCTTCATGGCGGCGCATCCCGGCGTGCACTTCGTCGCCATGTCGGGGACGCTCTCGAACAGGTCGATCACCGAGTACGCACACCTGTCCGCCCTCGCCCTCGGCGACGGTTCCCCGCTCCCCCGGTCGCGCATCGAGCTGGAAGCGTGGGCGGAATGCATCGACGTGAAGGGCAGACCGGCTGCCGCGCACTGGCTCTACACCGACGAGCTGATCCGCTGGTCGGGGTGCACGCCTGCGCGAGGCAAGGAGCGGATCGAGCAGGCACGCAACGCCCTCGCCATGCGCCTGGAGTGCACCGCAGGCGTCGTCATTTCCCACGGCGGCGACGTGGGCGCCTCGCTCATGATCCGCGGCGATGCCCCGCACGTCCCGGACGCGGTCGTCCGTGCACTGCACAAGGTCGCCGACGGAGAGAGCCCGGACGGAGAGATCTACCCCTCCGAGGCGCACCAGGCCATGGACGCCCGTCGCATCTCGCTCGGGTTCTATTACATGTGGGACTGGACCCGGGTCGGCCGCGAGCATCCCGATATGGAGTGGGTGGAGGCCCGGCGCCGGTGGCACCAGCTCGTGCGCGCCGAGCTCGACCGGGCATCGGATGTGCACTATGACTCTCCATTGCTGGTCGCCGTCGCCTGCGAGCGCGGAGGAGGGCATCCGGCGTTGCGGCAGGCGTGGGCGCGGTGGAGGTCCATCCGCGGGCGCTACCGCGTAGAGGACCTCGTGATCACCCGGTGGATCTCGGACTACGTCATCGACCGCGTCGCCGAGCTGCTCGAGAAGAACCGCCGACCGCTGATCGTCTGGTACTCCGACCGCGCCGTCGGCAATGCGCTCGGGACGCTCGGTCTCCCGGTCTACGGTCAGGGCACAGAGATCCCAGATCGCAAGACACACGACTGCGCGGCGTCGATCCACGTCCACGGCACCGGGAAGAACCTGCAAGCGTGGTCCGATCAGATCATCATCGGCTCGCCGGCATCCGGGAAGAGCTGGGAGCAGCTCCTCGGCCGGACGCACCGGACCGGACAGAAGGCGGACACCGTGACCGCGACGGTCATCCTGCCGACGGGCGCATTGCTGGGGGCGTTCGAGAGCGCGCATGCGGATGCGCGATTCGTGCAGGCGACGCAAGGACAGCGTCAGCGGATCTTGTTCGCCGACGTCGTCGACATCCCGGAGCGGGGGGATCTGCCTTGATCTGGGATGCACGAGACGACGGGAGCAACCCCGTCGACCGCCCGGACCACTACACCGCCGGCGGGATCGAGTGTATCGACGCCCTCGCCGCGGCGCTGACGCCTGCCGAGTTCCGGGGATTCTGCAAGGGCAACGTCATCAAGTACATCTGGCGCGAGGCCCACAAGAACGGCGACGAGGATCTCCGGAAGGCCCGGTGGTATCTCGACCGCTTGATCCGCTCCGTCGACACCGACACCAACACCAACAACACCAACAACAACGACAAGAACGAGAAGGAGTAGAACCATGTCAACATCAATTTTCGCCGGACTAGGCGCTGCCGAGGTCCACGGCACTGGTCAGTACATCACACCCGGGAACTACGTTTTCGGGATCAAGCAGATCCTGATCAAGGAGAGCTCCCGCAACCGCGGGCAGATGATGGCAATACACGAGCTCGAGGTGGTCGAGTTCGCCGCGACTGCGTCGACGTACGAGTCATCCAAAGGCGGCGAGATCGTCACCGAGGACTGCCCGGTCTGGGAGCGCGGTCAGGCGCTGACGTGGCTGGTGCAATTCAAGCACGCCTCTGCGCTGGCGAACATCAAGCAGATCCTCATCGCCGTCCTGCCGGACCTCGAGAAGCTCCCCGAGGCGGAGTGGTCCGCCGAGGCGGACAAGTTGTACGGACCGGACAACCCGCTCTGTGGCCTCCAGGTCCGCTGCGAGGCGTTCGGGACCCGGACGCGCGAGAAGAACCTCCCCTTCACCGTCTGCCGCTGGTCGCCGACGGACTAGCCCGAACACGCCGCCCCGGCGGCGCTCCGCGCCCTCCCTCGTTGCTCCCGATCCGACCACTCCTCACGAGGGAGGGCGCATCACCCTCTCCATGGAGTCCCCGCCATGCCCGACCAGCACTTCGGCATCGTCCGCCCCGACCTCCTCGACGCCGCAGAAGCCGCGCTCAGTGAAGGACGCCTCTCGTGGCGCGTCACTGACCAGCACGGTCGTCCGGCGAATGGAGGCAGCGCAGATCCCATACCGATCGGACGGTGGTCGCGCGCCGTCGAAAAGCCGCAGATCTGTCGGCAGGGCTGGCACACGACCGCCGACCCTCTTCGGTGGCGCGGCTGCCGCGTCTGGCTCGTCGAGGGCGCGGGGCTTGTCGAGTCCGACGGCGACAAGTTGTGCTGGCGGAGGATCCGCCCGCTGGGGGAGGTGGACCCTCAGACATCCGGACAATTTGACCCTCAGATCTGGCTGAGGTGCTCGCCCAAACTCCGCGGCGCGAACCTCAGCGGCGCGAACCTCCGCGACGTGAACCTCCGCGGCGCGAACCTCCGCGGCGCGGACCTCCGCAACACGGACCTCTTCGGCGCGAACCTCCGCGGCGCGGACCTTTGCAACACGGACCTTTGCAACACGGACCTTTGCGGCGCGAACCTCTTCGGCGCGAACCTCCGCGGCGCGAACCTCCGCGGCGCGAACCTCCGCAACACGGACCTTTGCGGCGCGTATGGACGCAGCGACTGGGCGGACCTTGTCGCGCGCGGGGCTGTTCGATGATCGCCATCGACACCGAGACTTGGCGCATTGCTCCCGGTCGCCTCGCCCCGCGCATGGTCTGCGTCTCGTACGCCGATCATGATAAATCCGGCGTGCTCGCACGCGAACAGGGTCTCGGCTACATGCTCCGGCGGCTCGACACGGACGAGCGCTTCGTCGGGGCCAACATCTCCTACGACTTCGCCGTGATCGCCGCGGCGACATATCCTCGCGAGCGCCTACACTACCTCCGGCGCATCTTCGCCGCCTACGACGAGGGGCGCGTCCACGATGTTCAGGTCCGCGAGCAGCTCCACAACATCGCCCTCGGCCGGTTCAAATTCGACCCTGACACCGGGCGTCCGCCGCGGTACTCCCTCGCCGCCCTCGTTGAACGCCACTTCGGCGAGCAGGTCGACGGCAAGGGTCCGGACGCCTGGCGCACGCGCTACCACGAGCTCGACGGGCTCCCAATAACCGAGTGGCCGACCGAGGCGGTCGAGTATTCCCGCCTCGACGCCGTCTATACGCTCCGCGTCTACGGTGCGCAGGAAGACCGCGGAGACCCGTCCCCGGACGAAGCAGCGCAGACGCGCGCGGCGTGGGCGCTGCACCTCATGGGATGTTGGGGGCTCCGAACCGATCCGGTCAAGGTCGCCGCGCTCCGCAAGGAGCACGAGACCGAGATCGACCGGCTCCGTGCATCGCTGGCGTCGGCAGGTCTGCTCCGTCCGACGGGCTCGAAAAACATGGCGGCGATCAAGGCCAGGGTCGCCGCCGCCCTCGGAGACGAGGCACCGAAGACGAAGACCGGACAGGTTGCCACCGACCGAGAGACGCTCGAGAGCACAGGGGACGGAGACCTTGAGGCGCTCGCCCGGCTCGTGCACGCCGAAAAGTTCCTGGCCACATACGTCTGTGCGCTCGAGGAAGGGCGGGACGTGCCGATCAACCCGCGCTGGCGCGTGCTCGTCGAGACCGGCCGGACCTCGTGCGCGCGCCCGAACCTACAAAATCTCCCGAAGAAGGGCGGCGTGCGTGCAGCGTTCGTCCCGCGCCCGGGGCACGTCTTCGCGCTCTGCGACTACTCGATCGCCGAGCTGCGCGCGTTGGCTCAGATCCTCCTGTGGGAATTCGGAGAGTCGGCGATGGCGAGGGCGTTCCAGGCTGGTCGGGAGCTCCACCTCGAGGTCGCCGCAGAGATCCTCGGCGTCGACTACGAAGAGGCGATGCGCCTACACGCCGACGGCGTCGAGGAAGTGAAGGACGCGCGCCAGCTCGCCAAGGTGGCGAATTTCGGGCTCGCCGGCGGTATGGGCGCCGATGCGCTCTCGGATTGGGCGTGGAGCTCGTACAAGGTGCGGATCCCGCCGGAGAGGGCGCAGACGCTGAAGCAAGCCTGGCTCCGCCGGTTCCCGGAGATGCGCCAGTATTTCGCACGGGTCGCCGAGGCGGTCGAGTATGGCGGGGGCGCGGCGCGCATCACACAGGCTGTCTCCGGGCGCGTCCGGGGCGGGTGCCGGTACACGCAGGCGTGTAATTCGCCCTTCCAGGGGATCGTCGCCGATTTCTCGAAGGCGGCGCTCTACCGGGTGACGAAGGAGTGCTTCACGGAGCCGGAGTCGCCGCTCTGGACGTGCCGCCCTGTCATCTTCGTACACGATGAGATCGGAATCGAGTGCCCCTCGGACCGAGCGCCGGAGGCGGCGGAGAGGCTCGCCGAGATCATGATCGAGGAGGGAGAGCGGGCGTGCCCGGACATCCCGATCCTTGCGGAGCCTGTGCTGACGATGTCATTGTCGACAGATGCCGAGCCGGTGCGCGATGGAGCGGGCCGGCTCGGCGTGTGGAGGCCGGAGCCATGATCGCAGCTTTCCGCCGAGCCTTCTTTGCCGTCGGCTGCACCCAGGTGCGTGTCCGTGAGCACGCCACACGTCGCGGGCGGTCGGTCTCGGTCTTCGCCATCGACGCCGCCGGCGAGGAGCTCCACGCCCGCTACGTCATCCTGCGTCAGCCCCCCGACCCGCTCGCCTTCGTCGCCCAGCTCGCACGGGAGATCCCGATATGACAGACGCCCTCTTACTCGCCTGCCTGCTGGCCATGCCCGCCGTCGGGGTCATCGCCGGAATCGTCCTCGCCCTGCGCCACCGACTGACGCCCGCCCACTGGCGCATGATCGGGATCGCCGGCGAGGTCTTGACCATCGGCGCGGTGTTCGCGCTGTCCATCGCTGCGCTCGTGGTGCTGGGGTGAAGAGCTGCGGCTCCTGCACCGTCTGCTGTACCGTTCCGGCCTTCCCCGAGATGGCCAGCACCGCCGGTGAGGACTGCAAGCACAAGGTAGGCGACGGGTGCGGGATCTACTCCGACCGCCCGCAGGTCTGCCGGGTCTACTTCTGCGGATGGACGGCGTCCCTGTCGCTCGGACCGCGCTGCCGTCCGGACCGCTGCGGCATCCTCCTCGAGCTCCGCACCGACAGCAACGGAGCGCAGGTAGTCATCGCGCGCGAGGCCTGGAAGGGCGCGCACCGGGGCAAGGCAGCGAAGCGCCTGATCAAGAGCCTGGCCAGGACGCGCTTCGTCGCCGTGTACCCTCCAGGCGATCTCGACGGTGGGCACCTGCACACGCGAGGGCGGAGGCACTACAGACCACGCCTACGTCGCCCGGCGCCCCTCGACGAGAGGATCGACAATGCCACGCCGTGAGTCCGGCATCTACTCAGACGTCCGCCTACGCAGAGGCGACAAGCCCTTCCAGCCGGTCGAGCGTTTGATCAAGACGATTATCGGGCTCGGGCTGACGTTGCCGGAGGTCGCCGCTGTGTTGGACTGCCTCGTTGAGCACCTGGTCGACGTCCTCGGCCTCACAGCCAAGCTCGGGCCCCGGCAGGTAGAGCAGCTCCACGCCCTGATGCCTGCCGTGGCGTGGTGGTGCGGCTACCGGGCGGACATCGAGGACGCGACGGATCCCGAGACCCTCGCCAACATCTACGAGGGAGCAGCGGACGTGTGGGATCGTCTGCCACGCGCGCTCATAGACGATTGGGATCAAGCTTCGGATTCGGTCGGCTGACGCTCGATGTCCGACACCTGCGCGAGCACGTCCTGCACCCCCTCTACGTCATGTGCCAGGGTACCGAGAGGATGTACCGCCCCGAGATGTCGTTGAAGATGTACTTGCGCCCCACGGTGGGGTCGGACGCCAGCCACGCGACGCTGCCACCGGCGCAGTCCATGAGACGGTGGTTGCGCGTCGCCTTCCCGATGTTGCCCACACGGTGACACACGTCCCATGCGTACTGAAGACGTGTCACGGACGGTGCCTTCCCGAAGGCGTCGCACGCGGTGTGGATCTCTTCGATCATGGTCTCGGTGTCGGTCATGCTCTGATTCGGTGTAGAGGCATCATGCCACCTCGCTCTCAGTCGGCTGCGCCTGCGTGAGCTGGATCGCCTCACGACGCTCGATCTCCGCCAGCGCCAGCGGATACCACCTCGGCACCTCCTTGCGCCCGGTCTCGATGCCGCGGACGTAGCGGGCGCAGATGCCGAGGAGCTCCCCCAGCTGCGCCTGCGTGAGCTGGATCGCCTCACGGCGCTCTCGGAGTGGAGTGGTCGGGAGGCCGGGGCGGCGGCGAGCGCCTTGGGGCGGGTTCATGTGGTTTCCTCGTCGAAGTCGAGAATCACGGCACACTCACCCTCATGATCCCAGACGGCGACGATCTGCTCGCCGTACTCGAGGATGCGCGTGCCGCAGGGGAGGCACCAATCCTCGTCGGGCTCGGTGCCGTCCTCCGCGTCGATGTAGTCGAGGACGTCCTCGAGCGGGAGGTATGTGGAGGTTCGCCCTGCCTCGGCCTTAGCGGCGTCGACAGCGGCGGCGATGTCGGTGAGGGATGTGTGCGTGGTGGTCATGGTGGAGACTCCAGGGGGTGGGGTGATTCGTCCGGCGTCGCCCTCGACCTGCACAGGTCGAGGGCGAGGGCGAGGAATCAGCGGGAAGCGACGACGGGGGTGGAGACGCTGGCGTCTGCGTCGAGCGCGTCCTGCCGGGTCTGGCAGGCGACGATCCAGGCGTCGCTCATCGTCCCGCCCCCGAGCTCGCGCAGGTCGCGACGGGCTGACTCGAGCGAGCGGTAGTAGCTCCGCCAGCGCCCGTAGGACGGCATGCCGAAGGTGACGATTGCGTAGTAAGGGGCTGTGGTCATTGGGGACTCCAAGGGTGGATTCGCGCGGTATCGAGCGTGAAGCGACGACGGGGGGACACCGTCCCGGAAGGATCCGCAGGCTCCATCGTGTCCTTTGTCCTCATCGCAGAGGTGCCCGTAGTAAGTGAGCTGGTTACAGTGGAGGGGAGTGGTCATCGTGCGAATCCTCCGCACTCGTCGAAGTCGAGAATCACGGCACACTCGCCCTCATGATCCCAGACGGCGACGATCTGCTCGCCGTACTCGAGGATGCGCGTGCCGCAGGGGAGGCACCAATCCTCGTCGGGCTCGGTGCCGTCCTCGGCGTCGATGTGGTCGAGGACGTCCTCGAGCGGGAGGTATGTGGAGGTCCGCCCTGCCTCGGCCTTAGCGGCGTCGACAGCGGCGGCGATGTGGTGCGTGATCATGGTGGGGACTCTGATGTGGTGGGAATCAGCGAGAAGCGTCGAGGACGTCCTCGACCACATCACGACGGGGGTGGAGACGCTGGCGTCAGCGTCGAGCGCGTCCTGCCGGGTCTGACAGGCGACAATCCAGGCGTCGCTCATCGTCCCACCCCCGAGCCCGCGTAGGTCGCGTCGGGCTGACTCGAACGAGCGGTAGTAGTTCCGCCAGCACCCGTAGGACGGCGTGCCGAAGGTGACGATTGCGTAATATGGGGCTGTGGTCATGGTGGGGACTCCAGGGGTGGTGGGACTAGATGCCGCGGAGGGTGCGGCCGTTGTACCGGACGTTGCGGCGGAGCGCGTTGCGGACGCGGCGGGTAACGCCGTGGGGGTCGACGCCGTCATCAGCCAGCATCAACGCGAACTCGCCGACAGGGAGGTCGCGGCGGGCGCTGTTGCAGTGCCTGCATGCGGTGACAAGGTTCGTGTGCTCGTTGCCGCCGCCGATCGAGCGGGGCGCGACATGGTCGAGCGTGAGCATGATGACCGAGTCGTGATTGCTGCGCTCGCAGTACACGCACCTGTGACCGTCGCGCTCGTAGATGGCTTGGCGCTTGGCCGGGCGAATCCACTTGCTGCCGTGGCGGTTGGCGGTGGAGGTGCGGTGCGTGCTGTTGTGCGTTGCCATGTCTCTGTTATAGGACAGCTAGAGCCGGTTGGCAAGCATAAAGTGGCATGGAGTACCGATTATTTTCGGCTACTCTGTCCTGCCCTGCACTGCTCTGTCCTGCACTGCACTGCTCTGTCCTGCACTGCACTGCTCTGTCCTGCACTGCACTGCTCTGTCCTGCCCTGTCCTGCCCTGTCCTGCTCTGTCCTGCTCTGTCCTGCTCTGTCCTGTCTACCTGAGACCCCAGACCGCGCCCGCTCCGACCGCCAGAGACACGATCACCGTCAGCGGTACATGCCACCACGGCGACCCCTGCGGCAGCGGCGGCGGCTCGGGGCAGACGGTCTCCGACAGCGTCGTGACGGCGTCGTCGGCGACGCTGTGCATCTCGAGGATGTGCGCCTCCTGCGTCTCGATCATGGTCTCGCAGGCGATGAGGTTGCGCGTGCACAGCGGGAGGTCGACGCGCACGCACTCGACACAATGCAACGCCCAGGCGTCGGGCATGATGATGCCTGTGCAGGGCGCAACCTCCCCGGCGTCCACCGGAGTGGCATCGGTGCAGGGACCCACGGCGAGGGACAGGGCAGCGAGTATGTGAGCCGCCAGAAAGGGGATCATGGTCTCGGTTGTCGGCGGAATGTCGCGGTCACCGTCTGAGCCAGTGCATCGCGACTCCGCGCCGCCTCTGCACGCAGTCGCCTGCGTACGTCGCCGAGCTCCCGCTCGGATATCCTGCGGTTCTCCTTCGCCGCTCGTCTGGCGTCGGCGAACTCATCAGAGAGCCGGACCTCCGCGATCCTATAATCTCGGATCGCGGTACGGAGTCGCACCTCGGCGCGCACACGCGCATTGATCTGTGCGGCTCGGTGGCGCAGGTAGGTGATGACAGCTCCGACGCAGACGCCGAGAGCCAGAACGAAGCCGACGCCGAGCCAGCGACGGGCGAGTCCCCGGACAGCCTCGATGTTCATCGAGCTACGCAATCCCCCCCGCATCCGTCGCACTCCACCACAGGCGTGGGCCGCACCTGGCGTCGTAGCCCCGCTCCTCGACGCAACCGCCTCTGAGCCTCGTAGAGCACGCCCGCCATCCCGCCGGTGGCGAGACCCTGCACCACCTCCGGCGCCATCGGCATCAGGTAGACCAGCCCGACAGACACAGCGAGCACGAGAGTACGGGAGACCGTCTGCCGGATGCCCCTCACCGGGAGCATGGTCCGCACCGCCGGCTTGAGGGCTTCGACGCACGCCCACGCGGCGACGCCAGCGATGGGGAGGGTCTCGATGTTCATGGTGCGATCCTCTGCTCGATGGAGTCGAGGCGCGCGAGGATATTTGCCGCAGCCTCTCCGCGCTCGCGGTCGCGTTGGTCGATTCGCTCCACCCTATCAGCTACCCGCTCGACATCGCGCCGGAAGCCGGTCAGCTCCGTACGCAGGAGCTCCTGTGTCGTGCGGCCCCAGTTGTCGATGCGCTCGCGCGCATCGGACTTCATCGCCTCGACCGCCTGCTCTGCTGCGTCTACCTTCACGGTCACAGTGCTCTCCAGCGCTCGGGTCTTCGTCGCCTGCTCAGACAGTGCTGCCTTCGCCGCGATGGATAGGGCCGTGCTGGTGATGGCGATGAACAACGTCACGGCGCCGCCGAGAATCGCCCAGATCGACAGGGCAGGAGCCTCGACCGCCACAGTCGTCAGCATCCACATCACGCCGGACCCTCATGCCGCCGATACTGCCTCGACATCTGGCGCCGCGACATCCGCCGCAACGCCGCTCGGCTACAGCCGAGCACGTCGGCGAACACAGGCTCCACCAGCGGGCGCGACCAGTACGCAGGTCCGCGCCCTGGGCGGTGGTCGATGTGGATGCGATGCCCCGACGTGTAGAGCCCCAGCCCGATGTCGAGATCTTCCGCGTGCTCGAGCCACACACGCGCGGCGAGGCGGTTGTAATGCCCCGCACTCAGGGCCGGGCGGCGGCTGCGCGGGACGTCGAGATCCAGCGCGGCGAAGGCAACGTGTCTACTCCTCGGCGCACCGCCCACGGTCGCGTTGACCGCTGCGTCACGGTAGCCGTTGCCGACGACGAGCGGACAACCCGCGAGACGGCGCAGCGCCTCCCCTAGTCTGCACGGGACGATGATGTTGCGCCAGAGCACGCGCGGCGGCAGACCGATGACATTCGCGCGCCGCGCCGTCCGCACCTCGCGCTCGGAGAAATGCGTGATGCCGTGCGCCGTGAGGTACTCGCCGAGCGATTCACCATCGTGCGGCGGGCGAACCCTCCCCACGGCATCAGCTCCTGTCCTTGACGCGCCCCATGTCAGACACTCGGCTGAGGGTCGCGCGACCGGATGTGTCCGACCGCGGACCCGGACCCGGATGGCGTCAGGGTGAAGCTCTCGTACTCGAAATTGTCGATCACGACAGGCTCCCCGTTGGTCAACCCGGTGGCGAGCGTGTCCGAGCCGGTGCCTCCGACAGGGACGCCCGTGAGGTCCGCGGTCACGCTGACCGCCATGCCCTCAATCCACACCTGGTGCCACCGGAAACGCTGGAGTCCGACCTCGTAGGTCGTCGAGTCGAAGTCACAGGTCCCGCCAGCCTCAGCGGCAGTGGTCGCCCTGGACGCCATTAGTGGACCTCCACCGCCAGGTACTCGAGGGTCGAGGCGTTCCCCGATGCTGCGCTGTAGGTCTTCGTGACGACGAGGTCGAGAGCGGCGGTGAGGTCGACGGTTGACACCGCCGCGTAGGTCGCCGTGGTCGTAAACTCGTCGTCCGTGTCCTCGCCCTGCGTGGCGCAGTAGAGCACCCCCGATGCGCCGGCGGTCGTGACGTAGCACTCCCCCTCGACGTTCCACTGAGGCGTGCCGGTGAGGTCGAAGGCGTCGGTGCCGAAGATGATGTCCCCCGACACTCCGCCCAATTTGACGTGAAACTGGAAGGTGTCGGTTGAATTCTGCGCCGTGACGTTGACGATTGCGCGGAATCGGAACATACGGCCCAGGAGGTTCAGCTCGGAGGCAGCGAACGCCGCCTTTGCTTCCGTGCCGACCGTGTGCGTGAACACCTCGATCGTGTCCGTGGTCATCGAGTCGCCGGTGGCGGTCATCGAGTAGACGCGCCCGCCGACGTTGCGCGTCAACGCGCTCGTGATGTTCGGCGTCGCCGTGATCACTCCGTCCTTGAGGAGCACCGATTCGACGGTCGTGCCGGATCCGGACGTCTTCTCGCTGATCGTGTTCGTTCTGACACGCGAGAACGTCGCGGCGTAGGCGACCGTCGGGATCAACACGAGCAGGGCGAGCAGGGCGAGCAGGCGCTTTTTCGACATTTCCGATCTCCAGAGATGGATCGCGAGAATCCTACGACACGGATCGCTGCGCGTCTACATCACTGCGCTCGATGGATCGGCTCGATGCCGAGCCCATAGACGATCGTCCACGCGGCGGTCGTGATCGTGATTACGTCCGTCTGGAAGTCCCACGACGCGGAGCTGGCGACCGTCAGCTCGTCAGAGCGCACGATCTGTGCATCCCATCGACCGACCGTGGTCGATGCAGCGCTCAGCTCCACGGAATCACTGCCCCCCGAGCTCGCCACGTCTACGATCTCGGACCCGGACGACGCCATCAAGAGCCACACATAGACCTCGGTGACATTCGGCGGAACCAAGATGGTCATCTCCTGCGTCGTGCTCACCGACACGTCGCAGGAGATGAACACCGGCGGACCCCCGTACGCGGTCGCCAGCGCATGTTGTCGCCGAGCGGCGACAGATGGCAGCGAGATCACCGCGGGCACAAAGTCCACGAGCGTCGTATCGCCGAGCGCATGGAGTGGGATGGAGACTGGGGCGTTTGGCATCTACGCCTCCCGATGGATCTGGATGGAGTGCGCGTGCACGTCGCCTGCGCCCGATGCCCTCTTGAGCGCGACGGTGCCAGGATAGAACCCCGGGCCGCGGAGGACCAACGACGTGCCGTCAGTCTGCCACCCGATGCCGCTCGTGAAATCGACCCTGCGCCCTCCGGCGCTAACGCGCAGATGGGGGACACCTGTGGACGCCTGTCCCAGGTTCGCCGTGATCCGATAGGTGCGGCTGCCTGCGTCTGGCGCGAAGAGAATGAACGCCCCGACGGGGGTGAACGTGGTTTCGGTCGTCGTCAACGTTCGCGGGCTCGTGACGTCGTCGTGCAGCGAGACCAGACACGCCGGGCGGTCCACGGCAATCTGTGTGGGGCCCCGGAGGAGGCGCTGGATGTGCTCCGATGAGATGGCGCGCTGCGTCGTCGAGTGCTCGTTCGACCAGTCGCGAAATTCCGATGCGTATTCGCCGTCCCCCGCAGGTGCCGACGGCACGAGATAGGCGACGAAGGCGCTCACATAAATGGTGCTCCCTGTCGTCTCGCGGAACTCGAGTTTGCAATTCCTCGGCGACGTCGCCGCCGTCAACGAGACGTTAAAGGACGTCCATGTGTAGGTCATCGATGTCAGATTCGCGGAGGCAGTCTCGGTGCCCACGGTCGCTTGGACGTCGCCGTCCCCGGAGGTGCCCACCTTCCAGCGCACCCAGATCCGCAGGGCGTGATCGTCGAGGTTGCCGAGGAGACGAAACCGCAGACGCTCGACGTAAGACGCGGACGTCTCCGATATGCGGAGGCCCGCTGCCCCCGCGACATAGGTGCGGTGGTCCTCATAGAGCTCGTCGTGATTCGCGCCGAGTGACACGATGCCATCACTGCCAGGGAGCCCGGGGCGCATGATTGCAGGGTCGAGCGGCGAGTAGCTCATGTTGCGCCCCAGTACTGATCGGAGCGGATGAACAAAAACGCCTGTTGCTCGGCGGTGCAGCTCGTGTAGGCCGGGTGCGTGACGGTCGCGTCCGCCGCCACCCACGCCGGGGGCGCGACCGTCAGCGTGAGCACGTCGCCGGCGACGGTCGAGATGACGCGCGTGGTGATCTCGCTCCCCGGTGATGCCTCCGCTCCGGGCGTCTCGATCTGGATCGTCTCGCCGTCGTCGAAGTATGCACCCTCGCCAGTGTCCAGCGTGATGTCGTTCCCGCTCTTGCTCATCACCGTCGCGGTCGGCGCAAGATACCGAGCGGGCAGCGCCTGGCCAGCGAGCAAGATCGTGATGCGTTGTTCGCCGCTGATGAGATCACGAGAGACACCCAGCACGACCGCCGAGACATTCGACGCCGCACGCGCGCCGCTGACCCAGTCGTAGATCATCGGGTGATCGAGGTCGAGGATCACCCTGTCACCGGGCTGCACATCGAGCCACGGCGCAGCGGAGAGCTCCAACGCAGATTGCCCATCACCGAGCGCGATCAAGAACGCGGCGAGGTGTAGCGCGAGCGACGAGTCTAGGCCGGCAGCGTCAATGTCCCACGCCTGCGGACCCTCCTGCTGCACACGCGGCACATCCACTGCGGCGAGGGTGGTCCCGTCACCAGCGAGGCTCGACGTCTTCACCTTGATCTCGTTCGGCGCCGGCAGCATCCGCAGGGGTGTTGCCTGGCGTAGCAGTAGGTCCGCGGCGTCGATCGTGATCACAGACGCATCACGCGCGCTCCACGAGCCGGTCACCGACAGGCGCGCGGCGATGCGCACCTCGCCGCTGGTCGAGTCGTAGATCTGCACGAGACACAGCCCGCCGAGCACCAGCACGCCGCCGATGAGATCCGCCAGCGATGAGCGCTCCTCCGCGAGAGCCACCACAGCCTCGTCGCCGAGCGTGCCGTAGGCGGCGAGGCTCGACGCATCGATCCAGTCCTCGTCGATCGCGTAACCGAGTCCGATCGCGAGCGTGTCATAGGTGCCGCGGTCGCCGGTGCCGCTCGAGGAGAGGATCGTTTGTACGACCTCCGTGAGCGTGCCGGTCGCGCCGGTCAGCACCTTAAGCGCTACACCTGCGAGCATCGGCACGGACGCCCCGTTGACGTCGACGGGCTCGAGAACTGTCGCGGCGCCAGGGTCGACGCTCTCCGTCCCCGCGAGACGCCGCCCGTGGATGTGCACCGCCGTCCTGTTTAGCCCCACGTCGACGGTCTCGTCCCACTCGACGATTTCCTTTTTGTCGCCGTGCCCGAGAAGCCCCACGCCGGAGCTGGGGACGGATGCATCCCGCCATCCGGCGCCGTCCACCTCTTGCACGACGAGCCAGGAATCCGGCTCGTAGAAGTGTTCGCGCAATGGGATCGTGATGGACCAGTGATCGCCCTCGTCCCGCCAATCGTAGACGCCGGGGACCAGGAAGTAGGGCGCGTCGCCGCCAACAACGTAGAGCTGTCCGGAGTCGAGGGTCATGCCGCCGCCCTCACCGATGCGCAGCCGCACCACAAACGTGCGCTCCATGTCGAGTGCGACCTCGTCCCCCGCCTCCTCGACGGCGAGCGTCGAATCCAGCCAGGCGTCGCCGTTCTGTCCAGCTTCTAGCGCCGCGCCCAGAGCGTTGGCCCATCCCGTCGGAGTATAGGCGCCCGCGGTGGGCGTCACCCAGTAGTCGTCCATCCCTAATCCGCCTGTATAGGCGACCTTGATCCGGATCTGCATCGTACCGGAGTCAAAAAGCAAGGGGTAACCAAACGTCGGAGTGATCGACACGCGCGGAGCGCCGCAGGCCCGGAACGATGCCTCGTGCCCCACCTCCTGCCCGAGCAGGCGCACGAGCGGCAGGCAGCGGATGCTCATCCCGTGAGCACCAGGCAGCGGGACTTCAGCGATGTAGCCCCTCCAGATCGGCCGGGCGTAGGTGCCCGTGGACCAGGTCGACTCCACGATGTGGCCTGCGGGAGACACGAGGTGCTCCCACAGCGTGACGAATCGCCCACGCCAGATCACAGGCTTGTCGGTGACCTCGCGGTAGGAGCTCGGGGAGGTCGCCTGGTAGTCCCACGCCTCGCCGTTGACGCCCCGCGTGCAGCTCGTGAAATCGCCGCCGCTGATGGTGCCGATCGTGATCTGCTCTCGACCCATGTAGACGGTCTGGCCGTTCACGAAGCCCGTCGTGGCGTCAACGCTGATTGTTGTCGCCGCGCTGTCTAAGTCTGTGTCGATAGGCGTGCGCGCCGAGGGCCGCGCGAAGACCGAAGAAAGCACGGATGCCTCGGAGAGTGCCTCGAAGTCGAGCACGAATTCTACCGCAGCCCCGTCGGCGACGCCCGTCTCACGGTCGATCATCTGGGAGATCGTCTGTGCCTCGTCGATGACCAGCGCAGGCACAACGGCGCGCGTCGCCGGCGCAGACGCGGAGCTCGTGGCGTCGACGCGGGGCGGATCCTTCTCCACGAGGAGGTATGGGATCCCTTCCACCTCGACGGCGTAGAGCGGTGAATAACCTCGATGCAGTGCTTCGGCGCGGGTCGTCGCCATCAGATCGACTCGCTCATGGCGAGACGGATCCGAACGAAGTCATCCGTCGGCCCCACGCGCTCCGGTTCCTGGATGCCGATCACATATCCGTCGAGCTGACCGTCGGACTGCCCGGAGCCGATGGCGGCGTTCTCGCCAGCCCATAAGGAGACCTTGCCGGCGGTGACCCATCCATACTCGAGCGCCACGAAGGCGTCGTGGTGCATGACCAGCTCCCACTCCCAGACTCGTGCGCCGCCCCAGACGTAGCCCCTCCCTCGTCGCCATCGGTACTCCTCCGCAACGCGCTCTCGCGCAGTCGTGATCTCCACCCACTGCGCGCCGACGAGCCAGACGGCGCCGGGAGGCACGAGCGCAGACGTCGGCACGCCGGTCAGGGTCTCGGCGAACCCGGGGCGCCGGTCCATGCCGCACAGCTCCCCCAGCCTGTCATCCCAGACGACCGCGACGCCGCCGCCGGGTGCCCATGTGACCAGCCCCGTGGATGTGCTCCAGGAGACGTTGAGCCCTGCGGTCGTGATCGCGGTGTCGATGGCCGTGATCCAGTCCGGGAATCGGCGATATCCAGCGGCGACCGTCCTCGGCGATCCGCCGACTGTGATCTTCCGGCCGCCCGGGATGTCGGTGTCGATCCAGCCGTACAGGAACGCGCCGGGCGTCGGTGCGTCGATGCTCATGCCGCCACACGGAGCAGATCGAGGACGAGCGCGCAAGGGTCGACGACGAGCCCGACGCGCTCCCGATGCATCCCCTGGAGCTGGTAGCGCCCGAGATCATGCCCGCCGACCCATATATCGAGGAGTCGGGCCCGGTTCTGCTCGGCGTCGAGGGCGGACTCGAACGTGTGGATCGCGCTCCACGAGTCGCAGAGCCGGACGGACATCCCTGCGCCGACACGCACGCGCCCGACTGTGCCGGAGCCGTCGACCGCGTGTCTGCCTCGGGAGAGCTCCCATCCGACATTGCGCGGGACGGCGATCCCGTGCGTCGGATAGACGCCGTTATCGTGCGCGGCATCCATCTCGTAGGATGCGGCGCCGGTGTAGGTCCCGGTCGCCCCGAGGCGCGTCTGTGTCGTCGACGTGGCGACGAGCGTGTGCGCCGAGTCTGCAACGATCGAGAGCACGCCGCCGGCGGTCGAGTAGCCCTCCCAATCCTCGCCGTGGATCTGCATAGAGATCCGCAGCAAGTCCATCCAGACCCGGAGCGCGGATGTGTAGTCGTCGGGCGTGACCTCGGCGTCGGTGCCGCTGATCGTGGTCTTGACGGTGCCCGCCCACCCGGTGGCACAGACGGCTATGGCGCTGATGCCGTTGTTCGGCTCGCTGATGGAGGGCATCAGACGCCCCGGGCGCGGATCCCGGTGCCGCGCGTGGAGCCGAGCGCCTGCTGCACTGAGCGACCAACGTCCTGTGGTCGCCCGAGCAGGATCCCGTCGCTGAATACGACGGTGATCGAGCCACCGCCGGAGCCACCGCCGCCGCCGGTGCGGATCGGAGCGCCGAGCGGGCCTCCTGGCTCTCCGACACCGCCGACGTTTGGGGAGCTCCCGCCGCGAGTGCCGGCGCCGGTCAGCGCCACCGCGCCGAAGAGAGTGGCGGCGGCGAACTTCGGCCCAGCGAGGGCGAGATTTGGGAGCGCCAGGAAGCCCTGTGCCATCGCCATCGGTGCGAGGATCGCGGCCTTGAGGCGCTCGTTCTTGACGAAGGCCGCGGCGACCATTCCGCCGATGCCGACGCTCTGCGCCCACGCGAGATTGGCGTTCTCTTGCGTCCTCGCGAACTCGCCCCAGACACCGCCCCACTCGGCGACGGCGCCCATGGTCGCGACCAGCTCGGGGCGGAGCATCGACATCGCCTGTTGCGCCTGTGTGGCGCTCTCGGCCATCTGGAAAAATGGTTGCGCACGGGCTTCGCCTGCCAGTCGCTCCTGCTCCTCGGCGATGCGTGCTTGTTCCTCTCGCATAGCCCGGAGGAGATTCACGTTATCCACGCGGGCGGCGACGATCTGAAGCTCCCAGTCCAATGACCGCTGCAACGGCACGGCAGCCTTCTCGATGGCGGCGAAAAGGGAGAATTGATCGGCGTCCTTCTTCTTCGCCCCTCGCTCCCTGCGAGGGCGGTCAAGTAGTGCTGCCTCGCGGTCGAGCTGCTTTTGAATCGCGTTCTCATCCTCGGGGAATAGCGCGTCGAGCGCCTCGTCCGCTTCCCGCTTCACTTCGGCGTGTAGGCGTTTTATCTCCGCTCGATCTGCCCGGAGACGCGCCACGAACGCATTTAACGCAGTGTTGCGCCCGTGGAGCTCGAGCTCCGCGGGCGTGCCGTAGAACTCCATCGAGTCGTCCCACATGCGCCTAAATTCTTTCAGCGCCCCGACCCCATCCCGCACGTCATCGATGAGCATCGAGACGCCTTCAGCCATGTGCCCGACAGCCGGCGTGGCGACGTGCGCGAGTGTGGTGCTCAGCTTGTCGATCTGGTTGTTCGCCCGTGCGATGGCATCGCCGAGGTCACGCGCCGTCCCCTCTACGCGCCCCGTGTCTTTCGCAAGGACGCGCATCACCTCCGCGGACACCGCCGCAACCTTCTGCTGCGCGGACAGCTCGTTCGCCGTGGTTCCAATCTCCGCAGCGTACGTCTTGTAGGCATCGGACGCTTTGACGATGATCCCGAGGTTGTCGAGGATCGCCACCGACCCGCGCGCCACGCCTGTGACCAGTGAGTCGATCGTGTCTTCCAGCGTGCGGACGTTCTGGATCGAGCGGAATCGGAGGGTCTCGATCAGCGCCGCGTTGAGCTTGAGGTCGAGACCGAACGCATTGATCTTGTTCTGTGCCTCGACCAGCGCCTTGACCGTGACTCCGCCCGTCTCCGACGCAAGTTGTTGCATCGCCGAGACAGCGCCGGGCGTAGTCTGCTCGAGCACCGCCATCGAGCCGGCGAAGTCCGCCCCTGCCTTCGTCGCCTTTGCGATCGCCGCTGTCACCGCCGCGCCTGCGAGCGCCTGCATTGCCTGGCGAGCGCCCATCGCCGCCTTACGCTGTCTGCGAAGTCCGCCGGTGTTCTGGCGTACCTGCGCCGTGTACTTTCCGAGTGCCTTATTGCCTCGGCTCAATACGCGCGTTGCTTCGTCCCGTCCCTGCGCAACGATGTCGAGACGGACTGTTCCCGCCGTGCCCATCAGTCCTTCCTCGACGCGCGCATCGTTCGGATCTCCTGGACGAGATCAGGCAGCCACGCCGCGTAAGCGTCAGGCCACCCGGCGACCGGCTGCACGTCCATCGCCCGGTCGATGTGCATCGCGATAGCGAGTCGACGGTCTGACATGATCTCCCTCAGCGGGCAGCGGCTCCACTCGATGCCGAGATAAGAGCCGCCGCGCGACTCGCACCGTTGCCCGTCGCAGGTGCCACAGTCGAGTCCGTGGGTGCCGCGGAGGAGGTCTGCCCAGACGACTCCGCGGATTCGCTGGCGCCTAAAGGGTCGGCGGTGTCCAGGCTCTGCTCGAGTACCCACGCACCGACGGCGGAGACGGCGACGGGAGGGAGACGATCAAGGAGCGCGCGTGCCCCTTCGCCGGTTGCCGTCTCCTCCCCCGTCGCCACCTGGGAGACCGCCCTCAGAGCGGCATCAATGACCACCTCGTGCTGGGGCGAGGTGCCGTCACCAAGCACGCGGAGGGTGTCGGTCCCCGAGAGCGCGCGGACAGAAACGACGGTTGCTGTGCCGTCGATCTCCGTCCCGTCCTTCGGCAGCGCACGCGGCGGATCGACCTCGACCCGGACCGCGTCGTCGAAGGAGAACACGAGGTCGACGACCTCGTCTGTCTTCACGACCGGCAGCATCAGAGATAAGCCACGCGGAAAGCGGTGTTCGCGGGCGCGTCCTCTGCGGAGTCGTCCGACGCATACCGCCCGGTGCCGTAGACGCGCTTGACGCCGACGATGCCGTCCATGTCCTCGAGCGGGATCTGCTCCATGAGTCGCGCGGTCGGGAGCAACATGGAGAAGGACGATCCTCCTCCGTTGGCGAGGTCGAGTTGCACGATGTCGGTATCGGTGCCCGGTGTCGGGTTCAGATCCTCGCCGGCTGCCTCGCCGAGGTTGTTCGCCGGGACCTGCACCTCGCACGTCACGGTGCGATTCTGCACGACGAACGCCGCGACACCTTGATCGCTCGAGTAGCTGCCCACCGTTGAATGCTCGACGGTGACCTCTGCCGACAGGCTCCCGGCCGCGGCGATGGACGTCCCGCCTACCATCAGTCTGCCACCGTTGGCGCCCATCACTGCGGCGAGCTCGGGCTTAGGCGAGGCGTAGTCCCCGAGCGCGGTCGCGGAATCGTCGGACGCGAGGGTCCAACCGCCGAAGACGAGATCTGCCTCCCACATGAGCTTGCCGCGCGGGTCGACGATGAGACGGAGACGGGTCACGATGCCGTCAAAGAGTCGGAGAATGGCCGAGCTGTGCGCCCCGTACCACTCCACCGTGATCGGTGTCGGCTGATCTACCGAGAGGTAGATCGAATTCGACCCGTGTGCGGTCGTCGATCCACTGGTGTCCGGGGCAGCGTCGAGCGCCTCTGCGAGCGCCACCGCGTCCGGCGTCCCCTGCGTGACCTCTTCGGCCCAGCCCACGCCGAAGACCGTCGCCGCGGCATTTACGGGGTAGAGCTGCGCGGACCCGGCAAGCCCGTCGGTCGCGGAGGTGAACTCGGGGTCGCTGGCTGTGCCGCTGCTGAGCAGGTCGGTCTGATGCCCGTCCTGCACCGCGGAGCCCAGCGCATTCTTGACGATCAGCGCCTCGGGGTGCTCGGTCGGGTTGCCGCTGATGGCCGCGCCGGACGTGTTCCAGCCGTGCGCCGGGAAGCGTAGGGAGATCGTCGTCCCCACCTTGCTGCCGGGGGTCACTTCCGGCGCGTGGAACGCGCCGCGCATGTTGTCGACGCTCAGCGCCTCGCGCACGAGGCTTGGAAGCGTCGCCTCACAGCGGAGAGCGTTCGCCGCGGCGAAGGACGTCTCAGCGGTGCCCCACCCGGACCCCTGCTCTTTGACAGCCACGCGACCGAGTCGACTGGGAATGTAGACCATGGTTCAGACTCCGCTGTCGAGACGATATAAGATGGTGAGCACGAATGTCGAGATTACGATCTTGTCTAGCGCCGCGATCGTGCCGGCGTCGACGAAGATCTCGTGGATGTCCGCGTTGACACCCGGGACGCCCTCGAGCGCCTGACTCACGCGCTCCGAGTCGTCGGTGATGCGATCGATCACCTCCGGCGCGTCGGTGTAGGCCACAGCGCACTCGAAGGTCATCGTATGCTCGTCCTGCGTATAGTGGCGGCGGCTGCGGACCGACGGACCCACCGGCTGGATCGTAAACGTGCGCTCCGGCGCCGGTTGATCCTCGACGAAGGGCACCGCGCGGTACGCGAACCTATCCGTGCCGCTGGCGGCGCCATCGACGGCGGACGCGACCACCGCGTCGGCGAGCGTCTGGCGTAGCGTCGACGCCCTCATGTGCGCCTCATGCGCACATGATAGGCGGTCTTGACCTCGCCGACGTCCACGCGCCCGTCGTCGTCGTCGTCGATCCACTGGAGGGCGTCGAGGGCGAGCCGGATCTCCCTGGAGAGCGCCCGCTCTTGCACGTCGCTGTATTCCGCCGGATCGGCGCCCTGTGGGTACAAGTTCACCCGGGCCAGCTCGATACGCAGCGCCGCCATGCCCGCGTCGACGAAGGCGTCGTGGTCGCCGACGAGGTGCTCGCGCGCTCCACCGGCGCGGATGCGTCGTCGAACGCGATCGGAGGCGCGGTCGGCGACCTCGACCCATTCGCCGGCTGAGCGCGCGGACGCGGCCGATGGCCACTGCTTGCTCGTGTACCTGTAGACCTCGCCGGCGGTGACCGGCGTCCGGAATTGCATGCGCACGACGTCGATCATCTGCTGGTAGGCGTGCACGTCGCCGGTGGCGTCTGTGACCGCCCACTCTGCCCGGTAGTTCAGCCCGCGGTCAGCGGTCGTCGCCGCGGTCACAGTCGCCGAGAGCTTCATCCCGACGAGCGTGCTGTTGATCGCGATGGTCCCCGGCGGTGGCGCCTCGAGCGTGATCGCAGTCGATGCGACCTCGGAGACGATGACCGGGCCCTGCCAGCCGTCGGACGTCGTGAGCCAGAGACGATCACCGGGATCTATGCCGGTGGCATCGTCGACCGTGATCTCCGTCTGCGACGTCACCGCCGAGATCGTCGCCGTCCCTCCGCTACCGACGGACTCGAGCGTCGCCACGGTCGCGGCCTGCTTCGCGGTCGTCGACGTCGGAGGGTAGATCGTGACCGCCGCCGACGCCGGGAGGACATCGGCGACGAGCGTGATCGTCGCCGCGCGGTCTTCGAGTAGCTCGAGGACAGCCATCGCGCCCCCGGATCAGGTCACGGACGCGCCGACGATCCCGTCCGGCTCGGGGCCCGAGTCGGCGACGATGGCGAAGTCCGACGCGAGCAGGATGCGCTTGTTGTCCTGATCGACACGCGCCATGAAGTCGAGCGGCGACCGCGTCCAGAACTTGAAGGGCGAGTTGTCCTTCTTGGCGACCAGGCACCAGTCGTTGGCGTCAGTGAAATGCGGGACGACGATGACCTCGACGTTGTACATCCCGGCGACGTTGACCTGGAGGTCGGCGTCGGTGGCGACGGACTTGACGATCTGGCAGGCGACCTCTTCCAGCTCGGGCGGCACGAGGAGCGCGAGCGCCCAGCCCATGCCGATGATGTCGAAGACCTGATCCTCGTAGTTCACCCACTCCCGGAACATCTGGATGGCCGACATGAAGGCGGCGCGGTCGAGGGCGGAGGTGATGAGGTTGTCGCGCGTCGTCGACGTGGTCGTGTGGTCGTTGGCGCAGAGGTTCTTGCCGTCGGCGACGGTCGCCGAATCGAAGGTCGCCGCCTCGGTCCAAGCGACGTTCGCGAACGTCGAGACCGCGGACCACGCCATCTTGCGCGCGGTCTTCTCGACCAATCCCTGCACATCCTTGTTCGTGTACTTGCCGATCGCGACCGCGAGCTCGTAGCCCTGATAGGCGAGCGTCAGACCGTCATGTCCGGGGCGGTCGATTGACCCATACGAGAAGTCGGCCGTGCCGTCCCATGTGCTCGCGTTGCCCGCGCCGGTCATCGACGCGATGCGCAGACTCGCAACGTCGTCGGTGTGCTGATCAAAGACCTTCTGCCACGAATTCAGCGGCGCGGCCTCGCCGATGCCGATGAAGTGCGCGTTGACGGCGATCGGCTTCACGTTGCTGGTTGTCAGAGCCATTTCGATCCTCTTTGCGATTCGGGACGTAGTCTACCGGGCGATTTTCACCCGTCTACATCACCTTACGGTCTTTTCCTCGAACTCGACCGATCCACGATTTCCGACGATCCCCTCGATGTCCTTGGCGCCCGCCTGAAACATCTGTCCGACCTTGCGTTTCGCCTCCGCGACCTTGCGGAGCTTCTTCGCTTTGTTTCGCCGCCGCTGCTCCTGATTGCACATCAGGTATGCCGCTCGAGCGTCGTGCGGAAACCCGATGGGAAAAACACCGGGAGGCGTCGGCATGTAGCCGATGCCCCTGAGGTGTTGGCGCGTCTGCTCGTAAATGCCATAGCGGTTGTCCACAGGCAGACGCACGAAGTGGTATCCACGGAGCCGCGGGCGCAGCTCGTCGGGCACGAACCACTTACCGACGCCGAGCTCGTCGACGCGGTCTGCCATCTTGATCTGTTGCTGTAGGCGCATCGTCGCCTGTGCTTCCTGCTCGTCGATCCAGTTGACGACATCGGCCGTTGATGACGCCTCCGTCGGCGGTGCGGCAGGCGCCGCCTCCGGCGTGGTCTCGAGAGGTAGCTCGGCGACAGGTGCTGGCGTCGTGGTCTCGGTTTGGGCGTCTGCGCGCCGTCCTCGCGGTGTCATTCGCCGCTCCCCATCCAGCGCCCATACGCCTGCGACGCAGCCTCGACGCCCCCGAAGAACGCAGCCGCGTTCTTCGCCGCGTCCGTCGCCGCGAACTCCGTCGGGTTCAACTGCCGCGGCGTGTTGTCGCGCGGGAAGAGCCCTGGATTCTCGGCGACGAACCGATCCAGCGCGGCCCGACCTTCGACGGTCGACGGGTCGACCTCCGGCGCGAGGTCGAGGAGCTGCTCATCGGAGAGGGCGTGGATGCCCCCGGCGCGGCGCAGCATATTGCGGCGTGCAATCGTTGCCTGTGCGTCGGCGTACCGCTGCGCCCTCTCGGCCTGCTCGTTCGCCTTGCCGATCGCGTCGTCAAGTCTCTCGAGCCGGGCGAGCACGGACGGGTGGACGGTTGGATCCGGAGGGTCTGCCGGTGGATCCGCGGGGGGCGGATCGCCGGGCGGATCCACCGGCAGACCCTCCGCCGCAACGCCCGGTACAACGGACGCACCCCCCGCGGCAGGATCGCCGGGCGGGTCCGTGGGCAGAGGGTCGGCAGGTGGATCCGCGGAGGGCGGATCGCCGGGCGGGTCCGTCGGGTGAGGGTCTGCGCGCATCAGTCCACCTTCTTCGCCTGCGCGGCACGGTACGACGCACGCGCCTCGGTGTCACCGCGGAGCGTGACCGTGTCCCCACCGCCGTCGCTCATGCAGCGGTAACCGTGGGTCTTGATGAGGCGCAGCGCCTCGCCGCGGCTGATGTCGTTGAGCGTGTGCACGAGTGAGCCATAGCGGATACCGTGGCGGTCCGGCTCGGGGAGCGCCTTCGGTGGCGCCGGCGGCTTCTTCAGGGCAGGCGGCCTTTTTGGCGCGCTGGTCTTCTTCTTCGTCATTAGGCGCTCCGGACTAGGAGGGATCCGCGAGACAGGTTCAGGTCTCGGTAGACCTTCCGGCTAATTACACCCGCCCGCCGAAATTCCGATGCGAGGGCGCGTGCCAGATTGGGATCGGTAACAAGTCCCTTCGGGAGTTGCTCGCCGAGCCATCGGAGAACCGCGGCGACCTCGGAATCCGAAGGCATCAAGATCGACCTCCGGAGATGCTTCGCGCTGCGACACGCGAAACCGATGCGCTTGTTGCGCGTCATCTTTCGGCCGGTACGGTCGAGACTGGATCCGCGGAATTGCACACGGACCTTGTCGCCTGACGACGCGGAGGATGTCAACCCCTCCCATGTGCTGCCCGACTCGTGGAACGTGTAGCCTTTGGGGCGGCCGGTGGCGGCAAGATAGTCTTGGCGCGTCTCGTATGCCGCCGACCCCGCAGGGAACACCGCGCCGTCTCGCGCCGTGAAGCCCTTCGTCGTCGTCGCCACACGCCCTGCGGCGGGTTGTCTCATCGTCGGAGGGATCCAATACCGTCTGCGCTTACCGTGCGTCCTTCCTCGAGTCGACTCCGCGTAGTGCGGGAAATCCCGTCCCTTGTGGTCCTTGCCGGTCGTCCCCACGCGGAATCGGATCGCGGCGCCGAGTACCTGACCGACGCGGATCAGCGGCATCACCTGTTGGTGGTCCGGTGACTCTCGAAGTTTCTTGCTGATGTGCACCTTGACGTCGATGCCGATCATTCGCTGCCCGGTTCGCGGCCTTGGGCGATGCGTCCGTCTGCGTCCACGATCTCGCGGAGCGTCGCCAGCTCGGCGACGTTCTCTCGAATCTGCGCCCTCGCCGCCTCGACAGAGATCCCCCGGTTCCTCGCAAGCTCCTTGGCCGGCGAAAGCTGACCATCCTCGAACGCCATCCGCCGAGCCTGCGCGTCATGCAGCGGATCGGCGGGCAGCACAGGTTCACGGTACTCGATGTCGACACGTCCGAAGCGATCGTAGTCGAAGACATCCCGCCGAAGCTCTCCCAGCCACGCGGCGGTCAGATTGTAGAGCCTGGTTTCCGCGGCCTCGAGCTGGACGATCATCCTCGCCCTCTCGGTCTGCCGGTCCATGAGCTCGATCTGCTTTGCCACCGCCGTCGATGCTGTTGATTTCATCACCGTCGCCGGGTTCATCCCGAGCAGCGCCAGCGTCGATCGCACGAAGAGCTCGGTGCTCTTTGCGTACTCGCTCAGCGGCGGATCGCCGTGGACGAATTCGAAGGACTGCTCCGCGTCGGGGAGCCCGATGACGTTGTCTGGTCCGATCTTGAGCTCCCGGGCCGCCGCCGCGTCCATCCCGCTGACGACAGGTTGCCCATACCCCTGGAGCCGGGCGATATGTCCTTGATCGGTGTGGTCGAGTGCTTGGGCGTGGGCTGCGGCGAGCAAGTCCTCGGGGGGCCAGGCGAAGATGTCGCCCAGTGCCGGGTCGGACTGCCGGAGCAGAACAACCGGGATCTCCCCGATCGGGTTGCTCCCGTCAGCGTCCCAGAGCCCCTCGCCCCTGAGCGGTCCGGAGATCCACTTCGCCGTCGTCGGCGTGATCTCGGCGACGCCGTACTGCACCATGCCGACGGACTCGTCTCGGGAGACGGGGAGGCGGACCCACCACCGCTCGACATCGGCGATGTCATCGGACACCAGGTCGCCGAGCTCCGCCCACTGCTCGTGTGGCGGGATGATGAGCCAGCGGACGGACCGCGCCTTCTTCTCGGGCCAGGCCCAGATTGTGGCGTTCGAGAGCGCGACGAGGTGCTCCTGCGCCGTCCGTATCCGTCGGTTAGCGCCGATCATCCGGTAGAGCGCCGACATCCGCCCCTGGAGCTCGGCGAAGTTCTCCTTGCCCCGAGACGTGCGCCAGATCCGCACAGGTGGCCGGATGTAGAGTGTCGCCATCTCCCGCGCCACGCGCTGCACGAGGTTGCTCGGGCGCTGGACCATCCCGTGACACGACTCCGGGTAGAGCTCCTCGAGCTGCGTCCGATAACTGGAATGGTCCCGTCGGAGGAGCTGCCAGAGCTTCTTCGACGTGTCGACCCACCGTGCCCGATCGTCGAACGTCGGAAGCACCTCGGTGCGGAGCTGGGCGGGCATGGTCACGCGCGGATCCTACGCCTCCGATGTGTGCGGCACAAGCCCACCGCTACGAGAAGCGTGGTCGACGCTTCCGCCGTCTCGCCGCCCTCGCGAACGGATCGGCGTACCCGCCACCGGGGGGCGTGAACGAGTACGGCGCCGAGTGCGTCCCGTGCAGAGCTACCGCCCAGTACCGGAGGCAGTCGCAAGCGTGATCGTAGACGTTGTCCTTGTGCGGGACGTCGAGCACCGCGCCGTCCCTCGTCGTCCGGTAGCGGTAGTGCTCGAGGGATCGGACGACACCTCGGCCTTCCTTCGCCTTCGCCAGCCGATCCGCGACGTAGATCTTGGGCTCGCCCTCCACAGGGTCGAGGAGGTCCCGGACGCGCTCGATTCCGTCGGTGACCTGCTGCTCGTGCTTGCTGTCCATCCGCTTGATCTTGGCGCCGGGGAACACGGTCTTGAGCCAGCTCATCGCGCGCTTGTCCGCACGGTCGCCGACGGCGTTCTGCGGCTCGGCGCCGAGGCGTTTGCACTTCTCGACGATCATTCGCCGGAGCATCGTCTCCGGGACCTCATCGTTGATGATCTCGTCGAAGATGATCCCTACGTCGCCAGCCTGGCGCTGGATGAAGAGCACGCACGGATGGTTGTAGCCCCAATCACAGGCGATGTCGTACGGCATCGACGGATCGTAACTGTGCGGGACAAGGTGCCGGCCTCGGTCAAACTCGCAGAAAATGACCGAAGGGGGGAGTAGAATTTCGCACATCACCTCTTGTGCATATTGGCGCTTCGACATTGTCGCGCGCCAGTTAGCAAGCTGCTCGGGATCGAGGTGGGGGTTAACGGTGGACGGCGCCCTGCACGTCCAGAATTTCGCCCTCCGATCCGTCGACCGTGCCTCGGCGAACATTTCCACGATCCCCCTCATTCCTTTGGGCGTCGTCGTCCCGTGCACCTGTGGCCATGGGACATAGACCGACCGCAGACACGCAGCGAGATCCGTCCACATCACTCGAGGAGCGCTGTGCTGTTCCACCTCGTCGAGCGCGACTGTTGCGAGATCCCACCCTTTCAGCCGCTCGTATTTGTCGAAGCTCCGCAAGTACAGCGCTCCGCCCCCTACGAGATCGTAGCGCATGAAGCTAGGGAGCCAGTGCCGCCGGAGCGGGAACCCTCGCCGATCCATCTCCCTGAACACGGCGTCGAAGCGAGGCGCGATCTCCTCCCGGACGTAGTCATACGTCTGTCCGATGTATGCGGCCTTCCAGCCCGGGTTCGCGATCGCCATCCCGATAGTCTCCATCACGTTCCACTCAGTCTTCCCCGCTCCTCGGCCTCCCAGGTTCAGCTTTCCAGGGGCGTCCTTGAGGTGCGCTCGGATCTGGGCGTCGTGTGGCTCGTACCCCGTCGCCCGGCACAGAAGCTCAAGCAGCAACAGGCGATCATGCGACCAGCTCAGGATCTCCCTCGCCTCTCCCCACTTTATCGACGTGCCGTCCCTAGGCGGAGAGATCGTCTCCGTCGTCGTCGTCGATTCCTCCTGCGATGACGCGGAAGCGGTCGAGGAGCTCGTCAGGCAGGTCAAGGTCTAGATCCTCCGGGCGCTCGGCGGGAAGCACGGACAGCACTTTCGCCAGCTCCTTCGCGGCGGTGAGCGTCAGCCGGTAATCTCTGTTTTTATTCGAGAATGTATGCTGGATGATGATCATCACGAGCACCTCGGCCACGCCATGCATGGACACCTGGCCTGTGGCGACCAGCTCGTCAAAGACCGCCTGCGCTTTCAGCGACATCGCGTGCCGAATACCCTGGCGCAGAACCATATCCGCTTTTGTCGGCCCGCCCATAATTCCGCCCCTCCCCTGTAGGAGATCGCGGTTGCCGGTACGAGATGGGCCGGAGGCAGGCATGGGCGCATCCTGCCCTATCGCCCCCGCAATCCACAAGGGGCGGGCTCGTCGAGATCACTGCGGACGCGAAGCCCTGACCACATGGTCGCGAAATTCCGGGCGCAAAAAGCGCAACCTCCTCCCG
>Ga0209756_1000551_pt1 | contig 36889 bp, 86 predicted proteins | sample ETNvirenome_6_85_FD_184071 | JGI IMG/M metagenome (GOLD analysis project Ga0209756, IMG submission 184071) | Marine viral communities from the Pacific Ocean - ETNP_6_85 (SPAdes) (version 3) | ecosystem: Environmental > Aquatic > Marine > Oceanic | place: Pacific Ocean | collected 2013-06-19 | reverse complement strand
CCGGCGGGAGGCTTGCTATTACCTGTTGGGCAGTTCGCTGTAAATATATTTTAGTTTTCATTGTCTTTGCCTTTCGTTCAATGAATGTGATGTTGTTTGACTGCTCCCACATGTACATCATAATTAAAAACTTTTCTTTAGGCTGTAAGTCCAAGGCTCAAATTGGGTTCCCCGCAAAGTTCGATAGAACGTCCTTTGTCAAACACTGTAGCACAGGGATAATTGCTTTGCACATCGGATAGTTTGATTTCAAAGCTACCGATGAAACTGCCACAAATATAGAAATAGTATGTTTTCATAATGTTGTACCTTTCACCCGTACATGTACATCATAATTAAATACTTAATATAAAGCAATTAATTATGATGTACAGTGTGGAGCGACGGAAAATCGAGATAAGTTGATTTAATCGACTTATGTGGATTCGTTCAGCTTATGTGGATTCGTTCTATCCACGCAGATGTGGTGGCATTTCGCCTTCGACTTCTTCGATAGGCGGTCGTTTGTCATAGCATACATCTGAACAGTAGTTTACTCCGAAGTAGTGGGCGAATCGTTCGCTTGCTGGGAATCTATTGCCACACGGACAAGTTACAATTTCGTCCGGGGCTTGGTAAATGGTTCTGGATTCTGTGACTATTCGTTCGATGCTTACAAGCAATTCCCATTCGTTCTTGTCCATTACCTTTTGGACATATGCTTGTATTTCCTCATCAGATACATCATCTTTTTCGATGTTGTATCGTAAGTTGAACGGCTTTTTTCCGCAATACACAGTGAAGCATTCAGAGTCACGACAATATAAATCGTCGTGTCGTTTGTAGAACTCGATGTGGAATGAAACATACATGTTACACACTTGGGTTTTGACGTTGACGTTGAGGATGAAGTGATGGGTCGGACCACTCTGTTGGTTTGATTGATGTCGTGTCTTGGACAATCTCGCAAGACACAGGGGACCGAAATTCATATCTATCTTCGTACTTCTTTCGGAATGCTGCGAAGGCTGCTGTCCCTGTGGTCTTGGCCTCTACTACATCAGTCATTGGTTCAAAAATGCCAATGGCTCCGATGGTTCGCACTTCATATATCACTTTGTATTTGTTCATGTTTTATTACACATTTTCGTGTTGTGGTGGTTACACATTTTCGTGTTGTGGTGGTTACACATTTCCTCTGTGCCTACCCTACACATTTCTATGTACAAGTTAATTGAGTATTACATGGGCTATGCCCAATTCGACAGCATCGTAATGCCATGCCACGATGAAGCCCTGCTTGCCCTCTGCTGATTTCTCAGCGATGATATACAAGGCTTTGTTATGAGCGAAACCCCTTGAATGTTCCTTTGGCATCATCGCTGGGAGCATAGCGAACATGACTTCACTGGCGTTCGGTAGTCCGAATTTGGACACTGCTATGACTTTTGCCACGCATCCAATATGATGGATGCTTGTTCCGTGCATGTCAGCAATTTCTTGTCCTATGCGGTATGCCATGTGTCACCTTTCAGTCTGGTATCATATCGACTTGCATTTCGATGAACTGTGTCGTCGTCGCCATAGCCTTCAAACCATTCACCATTATCGTTTGATTCAATATATTCTTGTAAGTGCCTAGGTGGAACGGGACAGAATCGAACTGTCCTTCGTAACACCCCATCATGTACATCATAATTAAAAACTTTATTTGTCCTTGCACTCAATTATGTACAAGTTAACTAATCGTAACTAGCGTCACCCGCTTGGACTGCATTTTTAATAACGCTATACCGAACGAAAACGAATTCACTACCGACCAGCACCTTCATAGTGTCATGGGCTGGAAGCACCTCTATCACAGAGTATACTCCCTTCGCTAGTCCTTTGACATCGGTGAACAGTTCAATTGTTTTGGCGAAGCATAGCATAATTCACTCACTTAGACATTGTGCTTACATTAGCCAGCAGGACACGTTTCAATTGTGCTGCCTGTGCCAGTGTTTCGCAGGTGAAGTTCACCGAATGTAGACGATGAACATTTGATGCGGTGGGTGGGGCAGGACAAAACCAAACCCGATAGTCTACTACCGTATCACTGTCATATACTCGACGGTAGATTTTGGCAAAGGCACTTGGCGTTTCTGTCTTTACCTTTTCTTCTGTTAAAAGTTTGAGTTTATCCCTGCTCATGTTGCCGTCTATCATAGGTCATCCCTTTCTGATTGCCGAGAAGAAGACCCTGGGGAGTACGTCGCTCGCTCAATATCGTAGTCCCTTTTTTGTGTATCGGCTAATGGTGTATGTGTTTCCAATGCATATATACGTCTACGTAGACGATGAACATCGTCCGTTAACATACTTATCCAGAATAGTGTATATACTATAATGCATATTAGTAATGCACTTATTACACCTACCCATATAGCTAATAATAACATACTATGCTTCCTTTATATGATTGAGGATAGCATCTGCTATCTTCGTTTTGTTTGTGATGATAGAATGCCGCTTGAAGATCACGCTCGTAGGACATTTTTTGTTCTTTTGCCATGAACCTATATGTACATCATAATTAAATACTTAATATAAAGAAAGAACCCCACGGTCCTTCCGTACAATGTACGGGGCTATGCCGTGGGGTTCGTTTTAGACCGAATGAGCTTTACGGTCCTCAAAAACCTGTTAGGGTAATTTTCCAGTTGTCGTTGCCCAGTTTCTCAACCGTTGCAGCGGCACCTTCTTTATAAAGTCCAACGACTACTTTGGTCATTTCTTCGATGGTTTCACAGATGATGCTCATGGTGGTTTCCCTTTCACCCCTACATGTACATCATAATTAATTAAAACATTGGTCGCTTCGGTCTTTTTTTGCCTTTGTCCCATTTTTTACAAAGTGCTTCCCGCCTGATGTAGCAACAGGCTTGAGGCGACTTTTTTCCTTCACGCTCTGCGTTCTGTTGAGCGAGAATGGTGTCATTGCAATCAAATGCGTCCATATTGTCTCCAATCGAGGTACGTCTGGAGATACGGGAAAGAATCGAACTGTTCCTTCGGGAAGATTGCGACACGCCTTGTCAGAGGACTTTCTTCCTTACCCAATCGCTAGGACTGACATCCTAACCGTATCAATTCATTATGTACAAGTTAATTAACGTCTTGGACATCAACATTGTCAATTTTGATGTCTGCATCATCGGACAAGACCTTGAGTTGAGCCGCAGCGTAGGTCGTGTCAATGTTTTCATCCATTTCAAGAGTAACAGACAAGTTGACAGTGATTTGTTTTCTTTCCATTTCTACTTCCTTAATTAAGGTTATGATTTCCAATTCTTTCGACAAGTGCTTCGTAGTCTTTTGGGTGAAAATCTGTAGCGAGAACTACCAGTTGATGTCCTTCATCGCACAAGTAGATATCTGCCCATCCGTTTGTGAAATGTCCTCGGATAGCTAACAGACCATACGGGGCCATTTCGTTAGATGTAGTGACATGGGATACACGAGGAATTTTCAGTTCATGGATTGCGACATTCATCGCAGCACTTACTGTGACTCCATTTGCCTTCTTCATCCCCATGACTTTGCCATCGGATACTTCATGCCATTCAAGGCTATCGAAAATACGTGCCAACAGCACCCTTTTGTCAGGTGTCGCAGTGTGTTTGCAACTTGTTGATGTCCATGTTCGTTTCATACTATCACATGTACATCATAATTAATTAGTTAATAAAAACATAACGAGGAACCATATGTTGATTCCTCGTTATGAGTCTTCTTTTTTCCTTCACGCTCTGCGTTCTGTGCAGTGTCCAGCTTCGATGAGTCGCATTGCCATACGGCCATAACAGCCTTGAAGCACCCATACTGTTCCATCGTCAATCATCTGCTGGAAACCAGATATGACATCTGCTTCGCTCATCTCGCCGTTTTCGTATTCATTTATCCAATCGACAGAAATCATTTTGTTCTCCTAAGTTGTCAAGATGCTCAAAGCACCCCGAAGTATCAACATCGCTTCGCTCTTGGTGAGCATATCACCCAACCAGCGTTCGGCTCCGTCCTTGATTAGACCGACTCGGAACCCGACTCTGGTTCGGTTCCAAGGGGCGGTGCCGTGTATGTTTTCCACATAGAGGCAGTATCTTTTTCGGTCATATCGACTTCGTTGTTTTTCTGTGATGGTCGCTTGAACCATCTCTCTAGCTATGTTTGTTGGTGTTGGCATAGTAACCCTTCATGTACATGTTAATTAATTAATTATTCATGCGTCGATTATTTGAAACTTTCGCCTTGCAATATCGGCGGTTTCTGCCAATGCTTCGTGGTCCCAACCACCGAACATGTAGGCGCATTGGTAACGAATCAACACGGCAACCGCCGCAAGTGTGCAATGTACGGTCTTGAAATCGGGCAAGCCGCAACCGTGGAACAAGGCCAAGGCCGAGTGGTCAGTCTCCGGCTGGACGACTTGTGCGAGTGCGAATGCTTGTTTGAATTCATCTTTGCTCATGGTGGTATCTCCTACCCCTTCATGTACATGTTAATTAAAAAGTATTCTTTTAACAAGTCCCTCTCCAGCCATTGTTTGCCAAAAATTGACAGCTACCGAATTCCCTCTCTCTACGCCGCAAGCTACAACAAAGCCATAGCGATTTTTAAGTTCTGTTATCAATGCTCTTCCTTCGCCCTTTTGACAGTTATGGGAAACTATCTCCATAACCCCTACGCCCTTACCTATGTCGTTAATTTCAACTTCGGCGGTTACGCCAAGGTATGTGACAGTATGCCAACAAGGGTTTCGGTCACTTGGTGTTTTAATCAACTTTCACCCAATGCCAACTGCTACCTTCTGGTTGTTTGGCTTGCATTCTTTTGAGTTGCTTTTCATCTTTGACAAAGACATTGGTATCTGCGTGACAGCGGATACCGTCAGAGAGTTGAAAGTTCTTGTTGATGGGCATGTTTTTTTTATGTCTAAAGCACATGGTGGTTTCCCTTTCACCCCTACATGTACATCATAATTAATTAGTTTATATAAAGCAATTGATTATGATGTACAGAGGATATCTTGATAAAACAAAAGCCTCGGACCATTATGGGTCCGGGGTATGTTTATCGTGATGGGCAGTTCATTAGGGGCTAGTACTGCTGGATTGCCACTTGCCATCAAGGATAGGATGTAACTCGTCATGACGGGATATGTTGATTAATCTTCGTCGGTCCAGATGTTTCCCTTCTCATCGAATTCGTAGTCGTTGGCTTTCAAGGTGTCGGCTATCATCTCATCGCCGCATCGGTCCTCATATTCACGCCTCAACATATCGAGGTATAGTCCAGCGAGCTTTTGGGCGTATGCGACACAGTGCCGGGATTCGCACTTAGCTTGGAACTCAAGTGCGAGCGTATGTGTGGGACACTCCTTGCCGTGGTCAGCGAGGATTTTTGTGATGGACTGGTTATGGTCCATCGACATATCCCAATTTATGGAATCTGCCTGATGCCCATCGACATTGAAGGCTGAAATCGTCAAACCGACATTCTTGGCATCGTCTGACAGGTTTTCCCACCACTCATAGTCTGTGTTGATGTCGCTGTTATTAGACAACACCAAGGCTCGCAGTTTGTCGTCCAACTCATCGAACTTGCGAACCACTTTTTGTATTGTTACAGTTCTCATGAACTTACATGTACATCATAATTAATAAGTTAATTAAAACAACGAGAAACTCGGTCAAAAGTTCCTCGTCGCTTTAATTAAAAAAGCCTTTGGCTCTACGGGCAGACCTCAAAGAAAGCACCTGTATAACCAGATAAGTCTTCAACGTACAGGAATTATCGCTGACCACTTACTGATTTACTTTCTCTGTCTCATTTCGAGCATCTAATCCGTAGAGCCAAAGGCTTTACACTTTTCCATGTACATCATAATTAGTGTTTACACACTTGGCAGAAGTGCGTAGGATTGCTCCTAACAGGCTAATACGTTGTAGAGGGTGCTGAGTACGCCTAGGCCACCTACAACGCATACAGTGGGTATTGTAAGGCATGGGATAAAGAATGTAACCCACCCGATTACGACTGAAATGAGGAATATTGTTGTAATGTTCATTAGTTTGGGTCACTCTTAATACTGCAATTCCATTCTTCTTTCCCATCTTTCATTTTGTTCAGTAATACCTGAACAAACTGTTCTGGGGCTGAAAGTTGTCTGCATATTTTAGCAACATTAAGACTTCTGCGTAAAGCCTTATATGTTTCATCCGTTACTGAAAGTTTGATTGGACCTTTTGGCATGTTATTCTCAATAAGTTAATACCTATCGGCTCCAGCTTGGTATCCAACGGGTCAATTCCCTTTTGATTATTTCAGCGTCTTCGGGCCTTGAAGTGACACCCAACGTGGTACTTTGACCGTGACAGTCCACGGCGAGATTCCCATCTTGGTCTACCTCAATGTGACAAAACCCTGCTCCCGTTCAGCGTCACCCTTCCGAACGATAATGTATTTCATGTCTTCCATGGGCTTACATGTACATCATAATTAAATACTTAATAATAAAAAAACCCCGGCGTTATGCCGGGGTTTCTATTTTGAGTGTATTTTTACATTGAGGATATCTGGAGCATCCTAGGAACTTCCCAAATTGCCCTTTTCTCGGAAGCATTGGAGAACCACATTTGGAACATTTGTGTTTCGGCATGGAATCGAGCCAAGAGTCAAGTCGCTTTTGAAGATTCTTTTTCCAAAACAAAACCCGATGTACTCGCTTGGAACCGCCCAATTTGAAAATGCTTCCATCACGACTTCGCATGAACAGCACCACTCTGATAGCATCCTTACCAGCCTCACGGGAAGAACCATTCGGGTCAATCCCAGTGTAGACTCTCAAAGACAGGGCAATGTTATCTTGGTCCAATCTCTTTCCAAAAACTAATTCCTTCGTTCTTGGAAGTTTCATTTGAACAAACCCTTGAGCTTCCAAGAACTGTCTCATTTCATCTTCACTGATGTTGTAGTACTCTGCCATAACAACCTCTTATGTACATCATAATTAATTACTAATTAGATAAGCCCATCGGCCCGAACAAGCCCCCGCTGTCGTAGGGTATCGTGACGTTTTGCAGCCCTATCCCCTGCCGCTTCGACCTCAATCCTACGAGCTTGACGAGAACGATTGTCGTGGAACCTAGCAGAACCGAAATATTCCCTAGTGTTCCCTTTTCCCCAAAGTCCTACATCGGGAACCTCTGTAGCTTGTCGCTCCAGTGCTGCCCTGTTCATGTAGTCTGTCTCGTACCACACGCCTTCATGGAGTATCTCAAGCCCTACAAGCCCACAGGGGCGAAAGGTGAGTCCTCGAAATGTGAAGGTTGCTTCCATGGGTTTACATGTACATCATAATTAAATAGTTAATAATAGAATAGCCCCCGGCGTGATGCCGGGGGCTATTGGTTTTACTGATTCTTGCTATTATCGACTTTCACTAATTCTTCCATTGCTCTGGTGATTGCGACATATTTCAGATTTGCTTCCTGTTCCATTTGCCATTCCTGCTGGGCGAGGGGGTGAGGCAATTTCGCCATGAACAGGAAGATTCGTTTTGCTTCCAATCCCTTTGAACGGTGGATTGTGGAGAAGACGATACCTTCATCTTTGTCGCTGAATATCTTTTCGATTGAGGCTTTGACTTCTGCGAAGGTGCTGCACTCGCAAGCCAGCACTCGCATGGTATCGAGCTTATCGGTCAATACCATGAGTTGTGCAGCTTGGTACGGTTTGGCGTATTTGGCGGTTTCGACTTCGCTGTACGCTTCGATGGCATCCATTACATCTAGGCCGTTTGCGGTCTTTTCGACATTTTCAGCCATGTGGATCAGACCTTTGCCGATGTCCCTTCCACGCACTATTGACTTTTTGCCTGCTCGGATTGCTTTCAGGCATTCTTGTACCAGCGGGGCGGTTGTGCGACTCAGCACATAATCGCCGTTTTGGACTTCTGACCTGAAAGTATCGAGACTTGCACTTCTGACGATTCCTGTCTTGGCGTGTGGTGACGCTTGGATATCGGGAACGAGCATTTGTGCTTCTTTGATTACTTCCGAGGGACAACGCCATGATATGCTCAAAGGCAGTTTTGTCGCATCGAATTCATCGTAGATGGATTGAATTGCTTGGGGGTCTGCGCCTCTGAATCCGTAGATTGCCTGATGCGGGTCGCCACAGAACAATGCCCTTCCACGCTCTCCAATCATTTTCTTGACAATTTCGATTTGGATAGGATTCAGGTCTTGCGACTCATCGACCATAACAAAGTCAGATTGGTCGAAGACGAGATTCAACTTGATTGGCAAGTAAAGCATATCGTCAAAGTCGATGATATTCAGTTGTTTGATGCTTTTCTCGAAAGTCTCAGCCAGCAGTTTCAAGAACGAGTCCATCTCGTCAGGGAGTTCCACGCTGTATTTTGCTGCCAATTCCAGCACTTCATCTTTTGTCGGATAGGGAAGCATCGCACCGTATCCGAAGTTCTTGAACAAACTGACCATTCGCTGAATCGGACTCAACAACTTGAAATACGTTTTCTTCAACTCGTCGTCCATCAGGTTGTAACCGCCCATCAGGTCGCCAAGGATATATCTAGTTTTGTTCCCGTTGACTTTACTTCGATTCTGATGCCGTTTCAACGCACTCAGACCAACACTGTGAAGGGTCTTGGCAGTGGCGTTGCTGGGCAATCCTCGTGCATTGAGTTCTTCTGCGATATGTTTGTTGAATGCGACGAGAAAGACTTTGTTTAGACAAGGGATGAATTTCAGAAGATTCACGATTGTCGTGGTTTTGCCACTTCCGGCTTTTGCATCGACAACAGCGTGTCCGGTCCCGTTCAACACCCAGTCATATATGGCGATTTCAAAATGGGTGGGCGTGTTGCCTGTTCGCTGGACAATTTCGGCAATATTCTGTTCAAACAGTTCTTTGGTATCGGGACGGGCATCTACTTCCGACATGGTTTTCATCAGGTCCATACTGTTTTTGTCTCCGGTATTGTTGTTCATGGTGGTTGTCCTTGGTAGTTGGTTGTTGTTCACACCTACATGTACAACATAATTAAACACCAATTAAACCCCACTTGATTATGATGTACAGGAAATTGATTTATAAACCATTTACCCCGCTGTCTGAGGCAGGTAGGTTTTACCTTACCCATATCTCTGCCTCAAAACAGGCGGGATGGTCTTTAGTTAATCGGGAAACTATCCGACAGTTACCCATTTGCAACATGTCTGCAAGAGATGGTCATAATCTCCAGACATCGCTTCTTGCATGAAAAGCTCGATCTCATGCGAATCGACTTTAGCTCGTCGCAATGCTCTTTTAACATTGCCCAAGACAGCATAAGCATTGCCATCGTTGCCTGTCAGTTGAACTTCGATATCGGGATACTTTATGTCGCTCATTGTTTTCTACCTTTCAACTCTAACATGTACATCATAATTAATTGCTTTATATTAAGTATTTAATTATGATGTACAGGGGAATATGTTTGCGTTTTTATTCGGGCAAAGTCCCCGGCGGCTTTGTTCTGACTCAGACGACTTATGCTGCTACCATGGCTTCGCCAAGGTCAGGTATGGGAATAAACCCAGCCGACATTGCCAAGCCAGTAAGTATTTCTTCGTCTGTCAGCCCATGCTGCTCGATGAGTTGTGTCGTCACCAAGTCAGTGTTTTTGGGGTTGTTTCTGAAAAGTCGTGCTGCCAGTGATGTTTTTACGGTAGCTATCATGGTGGTTTACCTTTCACCCCTACATGTACATCATAATTAATAACTTAAATAAAAAACAACTCCCGCCAGAGCATCGGCGGGAGTCGGAACGAAAGGCTTGTTATGCCGCTTCGATAATGAAACGGTGCTTGGCGAAGAACAACTCCTGTACGTTGGAGAGCGTCAGCGTTCGCCACGGTACGGGCCTGTCTACTTCCTGATTTCGGGCCTTGGAGGGGGGCTTGAGGTACTGTTTCAGGTCTTCATGTACCAGCACTTCACCCGTCTTTGCCGAGGTCCACTGGTCGCTGATTGTCGTCGGGAAACCTGTCACCCTGTCCTGTGAAGGACGATAGGCGAAGTACAGTTTGCCAGAAGGCTTATGGCGTACAGTGTAGGCCGAAGCGTGTTCGCCCTTGCCTCTCCAAAGTTGTCCCGCATGGAAATATTCAATTTCATCCATAGGGTCAGCCTCAGAAAGTCGTTGACGGTTGACTGCTGCCTCAAAGGACGCACCGATACATACCGTTCTGTGGGCGATACGAATTACGCCTTCGGGCAAAAACGGGTTCGGTGGTTTGACACCCTGAGCGTTGAGGATTCGGGATTTCTTGTTCATCGGCGGGAGGGTGCGAGAGATAACGCCTATCATCTTAGCACCACGATTCGGGCGATTTTCCAACCAAGCTACTACAGCCTCGATTGGGGCGTTGATTACTTGCAGGTCGTCGTGTTCCATTGTAATTTCCTTTCATTCCAATGATTTCGTTGACTGACTACCCCCACATGTACATCATAATTAATAACTTATTCTTTATCCCACATCAGAAACATCATCAGGAGTCAAGGTGGGATATTCGATTTCTTCGGTATTGTCCCAATCACTGTCATTTCCAGCCGCTCGGTATTGGTGTTGATTTGCCAAAACAAGTGCTTCTTGTGTAGTGCCAGCATCATATACTTCACTGCTGACTTGAACAACCAATCTTCGTCTTGTAATAGTTATTTTCATGGCTTGCCTTTCGTTCGTTTTCTGCTCCCACATGTACAAGTTAATTAATAACTTTATTAATACCCATACTCGATTTGGACCTTTTTTAACGCTGCATGGTCGATTTTGCCATTTACCCATGCAAAAATAGCATCATGCAATTTTTGTGGAATGTCAAGTATCTCAACCACTGCATTCCAGCATTTTTTGCAGCATAACGTGGTATCGTGAAACGTCACAGGTGCGTGACAACAATCTGATAACCCGTGAAAACTATCTGCTATCGGTACTTTCATTGTAATTGCCTTTCGCCCCCACATGTACATCATAATTAATTAATTATTGATTATTCATTCTCATATAAGAAGACTTCTGCTTCTTCTGTAGTGAGAATAAACCCAAAGTATGCAATTCTCGGTTCTGTCGTTTCAACAACATTCCAATTGATTTTACGAGTAGAATGGAACTTTATGCACCAAGAATGCTGTCGCCAAATTCCATCGTCGCTCAATGCGTATCCAGTACAGATATCACATATTGATACATTTGCTTCCCAACATAAAGCAGAATTCCGGTGACATTGACTCTGCGCCCCTTCATTCATCAATATCCCATCAGTATTGAAAAGCAATCCCCGTTTAATTATCTTTGCTTCATCTTCGTCTATTTCGGGGAAACATACGGTGTCACCACCATGTGCAAATAACAGGTTACACAACTCAGCATGTTCGTCCGGTATGTTATCTCGTTTTATAATCATTTGTTTACTATCTCCACAGCAAGAAAAAGTTTTGTTGAAATATTACCATGATAATGAGAAGAAAAAGAAGAAACCAAATTGCCAACATTATTTTTTGCTATATTAACAAGATGTCCTTCTGCACACTTAGAAACTGTAGGATAACCTCTCAATTTGTCAATGTATATTTTTAAGACTTTGAGCAAAGATTCTATTCTTTGCATATAGTGTTTGTGATATTTTTTGGCGGCTGTCCCAACCTCTGTTACACATTCAAAATCAAACAAATAATACATCCGTTTAGAAATAGCGATAATCCATTTCTCGGTACGGAGTGCCGTGTTGTAGTCGATGTTTGACATGCTATTACACACTGTACATCATAATTAAAAAATTAATCGTTACACATTTTAATTATGATGTACAGGGGGAACTGCGCAATGAGAAAGTCCTCGACCACCACAGCGAGGACTTTCAGGACGAACGAATTTCGGGGTTACCTACCTTAGTAGGTTACACATACGTAGTGTTAACTAATGCGATTCATCAACCATAATAATACTCATTTCTTTGGTTGTTGACGGGCTTTCTTAAAAATTTCGCCAAGCATCCATGGCACTATCAAGCACCGAATCATTGTCTTCCTCAGTCCAGCAATCAGCGCAAATGCCAGTCACATGGTCTTCATGGGACATTAGGAGTTCCTCACACCTCATGCAATATTCAGCTTTCTCATAGGCCATGGTATCTCCCTAGTTTCTCTTAAGCTCGGGTCACTGAGCGGGTGCGTCTGCTGTTGTGCGGACGTGATATCGAAGTAACGAGAATCAAATTTTCTTCCTGAGTAGTCTTACGAGCATCATCGCTGAGTGCTTCGTTTTTGTCCGCTACGCAGGTGTCACACAAGAACACATGTGTGGTGAATTTTGTCGCAGCACAATCTTCGCAGTATACCTTCTTACAGGAAACACAGCGTCTTGCACCTGTGGCTTTACTAGTTGTGGTGTCACAAGATTCACATTTCATTTTCTTCACCTCAGACCTTACATGTACAAGTTAATTAAAGAGCTAGCAACGCCAATCTTTCTTGTATCTAGATCAACATAGACCTCGATCACCTATGATGCTATCATTGACTTCTAGTATATCATCAGCATCCAAAACAGGATACTCGATTACATCTGAAAGAGAATGCCATTCATTGACATTGCCTTGATCCGCAGCTTGACTTCGCTCCTGATCGTCATTCGCAAAATCAAGTGCCTCTGCTTCGGTGTCAGCAGAATACTGTTCTGAACACACCTGAACGACTGTTCTTCTTCTTACGATAGTAAATATCTTTCTATCTGGCATTTGTCTTACCCTTTAAGTCTGGTTGGTGATGGATGAACCTGATAAATTATCCTATTTTATTCCAAGTTCCAATTCCTTGCGTATCTTTGAATCTCAACGGTTTTCGGCATTGCGGACAGATGTAATTGTTGAATCTTTTGCCTTTGCGATGTAGGGAACGAGTTTTTCCGCAGCATGTCGTTTGATAGCGTCCCTTGGGCATTTCGGCGGTCTTGTTGAGTCTTTTTCCATCGCAACCGATTTCAATGGCTTTTCTACGCCATACAGCGTCATGCCCATGCCCGGCCCCGACAAGAGCATGAGCGATTTCATGGAGCATTGTCTGTCGTACTTCCGTTTCGCTGTTAAGGGCGACGAGATGTCGAGACAATTTGATGCATCGTACTGTAGCGTTTTTGAATATTTCGACTTTTTGGGCTTTGCTGCGTCTACGTCTGCGTCTGCGTCCAAGTCCGAAGATTGCGTCCAAAGAGTCTTGCGGATTAATTTTCATGTTCGGATCGGCTTTCCAACAGCATACGCCTAGTTGGGTTTTTCCTCCGCTGATTTTGAGCGGTACGTCATTGAGTCCGTACTGATTCATTAGTTGCCGAGCGATTTGTTTTGCGTTTGCTAGTTCCATTGTTTTCTACCTTTCATTGGACTTTTGATTCGGATTTAAGGCAATGGTGTTATGGTATCTCTTGCCCCTACATGTACAAGTTAATTAATTAAGTATATAATTAGTCAACTTGAGATAATCAACCAACCAAATCCCCATATCGTCATACTTCAATTGCTCGGCTTGTAACTCGTCGTCATATGAATAAACCTTAATAGGTTCAACTGTAGGTCTGGCCCTGAACCAATCAGCCTCAGTCTGACAACCACAAATGAAAATTAATAATAAAGCTAAAATTCTAATGTGGCTTCTTCGCACCAAATACATAATGAATACCATAATTGCTAATTACAGTTTGTAGGTAATGGAGTATTGTACCAACTCTTCTTTTTGCTAAATCCCACGCTCTTGCACTGTTATTCTTAGAAACAATAATAGCACTTAATCTGTTGTCGAGAGCAGCAAGGGTCATTTGATTCGATTCATAATTGTGACTCGAAACAAATACCTCTATTAACTTCCATTGGTCATCATCTGGACGCTCCATAGTTAGGTGTATTTCACACCATTCGCTACTATCCAACTGGTAGCGATAAGCTAGTCTATGTCTTTCGACATTAGTTCTCTTGTCCAATATTTGTTGAGGATGAATGTCCATGGTGAGGATTATACACCATCACTACATAAAAGTCAATCATTTGTGATTTCCTCAAAAAAAAATTGTCCCGCCCCGAAGATGAAGGAGCGGGACAAGGAAGTAATACAGGGTTATGCCCTGTATCCGGCGTTATCACCCGCAACAAAGACACTAACAAGCATCAATGGTCGAGGCGGGGTTGCAAATGAACAACCCAAGGCACTACCGGAACCTTCGACGAGCAGATACGGACATAGAGGTTTATGGCTTAGCCAAAACGTATGACTCGTTGTTATCTCTTTATCTTCCCAATATTAAACGCAGGGTGGTTGACCGACTCTCCCAAACCAGCCGAGAGAGTCGGGTCAACAATTATGTCTTATGCAGCAACGCTCGGCTTCGCCTTCGCTTTGCTATGTACGACCTTGACTGCCTTCTTGCCGAACTTGCGCTCGCCGTAGGCTACTGCTTCGACCTGTTTCTTGAACGTCTGGCCGAAACAGTGGACGCAGTTATTTTTTTCGCCTCCCAAGCGAAAACCTGTTTTTTGTGAGCCGACTACACGCAGGATATGGGTGCCAGCGTTGATGCCATCTCGGATGCCTCGGTGGTTGTAGATGCTGTGACTTACGTTCATGGTGGTGTGCCTTTCGTAAAGGGGTTTAGGGTTTCTTATCACTCTGTCATGTACAAGTTAATTAATTACTTTTGTTTATCTGCTGATGCAGTCAAAGTAATCGTCAAGATGATTATCTTCATCATTGACTTCATCGGATTCGCTATCCTAGCCGCCTGTCGTTCGTGTCTAAGATAACTTCCCCATCATATGTAAATTTTATATTCATGTTAGCAAAACACCGTTTTAGTGTACTCGTTGCCTTCATACAGAAAGGTCATTCGGTCTTCACCTTGTGGACCTTCTTCCATACCCAAGAATTCAACATCTTCTGTGGGTATCCATTCACCATTTACATTGACTACTGCCATTTTAGTCTCGATTTCCTAAAGGTTTGTTGGAGATACTACCACATGTACAAGTTAATTAAAAACTTATAGTTACTCTGAACAAAGACCACCGCAAACATATCCAGTTGTATCGTTCTTTAGTCGGAAGGGGATAGCCAACGCAGGTTCACCTTTATCGTGAGTTGAATTCAGAAATTCAACTGCATCTTCGTCGGATGCTTGAATTTCTGTTTCGCTGAAATCAAGACCATCCCCTAATTGTCCTATTTCCCCGCCATAGGTACTGCTATCAGCACAAAAGACATCATAAGCCCATTGTTTCCTGATTTTGTCTTTGTCGGTAGTGTGATATATTCTGTAATCTAATGCTGCACCCATTTTAGTTTCCTTCAAAAGAACAGGCATGGCTTAACCAACAAGCCCACCGGACACGAAATTTTTTTGCTTTAATGCTCCGAGGGAAGAATCATCACACCGTTTTCAACCCAGATATCAATATCAAAGGGGAAGTCGGTGAGTTCGATTTCTTGTGTGATTACCGGGGTCATTCCGCTATCTTCTACGCAAGTCAGCACAGCGGTCTTTCCGGTTACTTTCAAATTCCAGAACTGGAAGTATTTGAAAGATTCGGTTTGTAGTTCTTTGCTCCCTTGATATGAAGCGATTGCATCTACCAACCAACCAGCACCATTTTCAGCGAGGTAGTGGATACCATCGGTATAGAGCATCCCAAAAAGGTGCCTGTGGTGTTGTTCGGTGCAGTAGAACCCTGCTAGTATGTCTGCTGTTATGTTCATGGACTCACATGTACAAGTTAATTAATAACTCTTATCCTTTATACAAAGAACCGGATTCTCTTTTCTCCAAAAGGAGAACAGCAAAAGATAGAAAATACTTATTCCCTATTTGTAAACTGGGTGATTTGAGTGAAATATTTTAGCTTTCATTATCATACACTTGTCGTTGTTCTGCGGTTTCTTTGAAGAAAATCAAATGTATTCCATATCGACTTGCGTGAGCGATTTGAATGGTGGCGAAGGCGATGTTATTAACTTCCACAAAAGGAATATTTTTAACTTTCACAAAAGCAGTATTTCCCTTTTTGGTAGTGAACATAAAGCCATTCCCAAAATAGGCAAAGCCCGTAGGATACTTTGAGTCAGTTTCCAAAGATAAAATTACAGTTTCAGAAGTTTCGGTAATAACGAAAACCCTTGAGATTTCGTTGTCATCTGAAATCAGTTTTCCATCATTGCTTCTTTTGTATTCAATTTCAACTGTGATTTTATGCGGCATGGTATCTATACCTGTCACGCTTTGACGCTTTTCCATATTCAGTTACGCCTCACACAAGAAACCTACGACCATGAACTGACATTTCGCCCAAAATTTTCTTTTCTTTAGCCATAGACGATTTCGCCTAGTAAGCAACACTGGATAAATACATCACCCGTTTCAGCGTCCTCGTTTTCGTCAAGGAAGTTAGCAGCATGTCTTGGGTATTTGTTCATCATTATCGTTAAACCATCAACAAGTGCTTGACGGTTCAATCTCCAAACATCTGCTTCTTCACCTGCTTCAACATCAGTTTGCTGTAGAACTACGGAACAACCCTTTACGAAGGGAATGAGTTGACTAGGGTGCCAATAGTTTTTCGGGTCCGTCATTTTCCCACCTTCTAAGAAATCTTTTGAGGAAAAACCAGAGCCGAATTCATAATCATAAATTTCTGCCCAATAACCTATGCCACCTTCTATTCCGCAGCAAATAAGGTCTTTGAGTCGCTGTTCGGGGATATTCACGTTAGGACGAGCAACGAATTGCCCTAGTGCTTCCGCTTCAGAGTCTTTCTGTTTAGCTAACAATTTTAGGTCCATTTCGTTTTCCTTTAACCTACATGTACAACTTAATTAATTAGTTATGTATGTTGCTTTTTGCTACAGCAATCAATTTCTCACCATCAGGGCATCTCTTTAGACGAGTTTCGAGTTGACGACAGCATTCCCTTAACTCTTTACAATTATCAGGAACTTCTACAAGTTCTCTTTCAAGAGCGTTATGTAATGCTTTGTAGTATGCTTTTAATTCTTTCTTATTCAATCTCTCATGCCTCTAGCTTTTTTATCGGGCCAATTCCAATCCCTAACATTTGCAAGTGATTTTTCCTTTTGACAAATGCCACATATACCAGTATGAAAAGTAGCACAATGACCTTCGGGCCATACCCCTCCGCATTCATCTGCACATTTAGTTCGCCTTTCATGCTTTAATGTACAACTTAATTAAGTCGCTGTTGATACGGCATAATCTTCGTGATTTTCTGCTGGGAGGTCAGCATTAATTATATCGACCAATGAACATACAACACATAGGTTTCGCCAACTTCCTCTCATTTGGAAGATAATGGTTTTACCTTCGTATTGGTAATGTTTAGTATATGTTTGGCTTGCCGAGATGAAATTGTTTGTGTCGGACGAAAAGAATTTCTTAAAGTTCTTTTCAGCCGTTGTCTTGATTTCTGGGATGATGTGTGTTCTGATAAAATCATCGAAAGCACCAAACATATCAGCATTCTGGAAATGTGACTGTGGCCGACCTTTCCATACTTGAAGAATGCCTGATTCACTCAAGGGAAATGTTATTCCCCATGTCATTTCTGCATCTTTTAGTGGTTGGATGCTTCCAACCCAATTTTTAATTCTATTCATGGTGGTCCTTTATTTTGGTTTTTGAAATCGACACCTGACCTGCGACTCGTCAAGAGAGTGCTTTTTTATAAATGCTGCCTTTGCACTCTTACAAGTCGGATAGGTGTTAGTTGTGCATTCATATTGAAAATATTTTCCACCAACATGAACACGGATAAATATGTCGATTTTTCATTTGTAGTATTTCATTTGTTTACCATATTTTACGCCGCTTTTGTTTCTTCGGGGAATTCTTCTGCTGGGATATTTTCTGCATTGGCCTCAACCAACGAGCAGGAAATATACATATATCCGCAACTTCCATTTGGAGTCATTCTGACAACAATGACTTTACCTTCGTATTCGTAGTGTCGAGTAAACAACTTGGTGTCGGAACCACGAAAACAGGTAGTTGCTGCTTTCTTAATCCACGGCATTATTTTCTTGTTGAGGAAGTTGATAAACGCATCAAACTTCTTTTGGTCCTCATAGATGAACCCCTGTCTATCGTGCAGGAAGTCGAGGAAATACGGGTAGCTACGCATATCAAGGATAGCCCTTGCTCCCCATGCCATTTCAGCACCTTCTAGTGCGGGTAGTCCGAACCAACGACGATTAATTTTATTTTTGTTTTCCATGTGCTTACATGTACAAGTTAATTAACAAGTAATGCCGTAGCGGGTTTCCATTTCCTTTACCCATTCCTCATAGGTAAATTTACGTTTCTCCGGTCCAGTCCAAGGTCTGTCTGCTGCGTCAATATTCACCACCCCAAGGAAATCTTCGATGCAATTGTTGTATGCTGTCCATTGGTCTTGTGCGTCAAAAAACAATTCTTTTGCTTTTTCTGCATCAATAGCAAACATTACTAGAAATGCGTGAAAAATAGGTGAAGGTCGATTACCATGTGTGGGGTCGCCGCAATAATTCTCGTCGTACCATTTATTTGCTACTTCGATATCATCGGTAATGTGAATTTCATAGAGATACGATTTGAGTTGACTACCAGAAACAAATGCCCAGAATTTGTGACCAATATTGCGAACCATTTGGTCAGCTTCCCCGGTTAAACCTGTCCATGTATCAGTTTTGTGACTTGTAAATGGCATAATGTGTTTCCTTTCAGTAATGAAAAGAACAAGAACGATTAAAAGTCCGAGGCATACTGGTCAACCATCACGCTACCCATTCGGGCTTACTGGAAGGCAAGTGGTACAAACGATTAATACTCTCCCACTATCGTCCCAGAATTACCGACCAAAGCCTTGTCCGTTGTGTATGCCTCGGACCTTATTTTTGAACTATGATTGATTTGGTAGTATCTCATGCTCAGGCTCATACCCCAAGAATCGCATGGATTCCTTCATCTCGTCAGTCCCATCCTTTTGAATGAGAATATTGAGTTCTTTAAGACGATAATCAATGATACCAAAGGGTATCGCAAGAACAGGAACATCTCTTGCTCCTGAGAGAAGAAGGCTTGTCGTATTACATACTATTTTAACTTTCTTTGTGGGCATTCTTATTTACCTTTCATTTACCTTTCATTTACGCTCCTACATGTACATCATAATTAAAGGTATTATAAAATAAAAAGTCACCGACTTTCGGCGGTGACTCCAAAGACTCTAAGGATGAAAGGTAATAATTTCCTCAGTTCTCTTTATTTTTGTTACTTTAGTACAACGAAATCTTTATGGTCTATTATATGCATTTTCATACTTCTTGTAAAGTTCGTTATACAGAAAACTCATGCTTTCGCTTATCTCACTCCAATTTTGTCCATAAGGGGCGATAGCTTTTCTTGCGGCCTTCACGATACGTTTTGCCGTCTTCTGGTAATCAATTATACCATTCTTATGAAAAACCAGAACCTTTATTTCTTCAGTAAAAGACAAGCACCAATCATCACCTGTCCAGCTTCCATCCCCTGCCGCATCGCAGACAATAGAATGAGCAACTTCACTATACGAATTACTATCCTCTTCCTGCAATTCAAAAGGAAATTCGTAAGTGGGGTCACAAACTGTTTTATGACCACTGACTTTGACAACAACCCTTTTGCCTTCCACAGAAATTATTTCATCAATTCCAGTGCAACCACAAGGGTCCAAATCAGCATGTTTCCAACCAAAAGAACAAAGGTCGAAACATCCACTAGACATCTTACGGTCAGTCCACGTTACTCTATGTCGCTTTCCACAAGTACAACGGTGACGTTTAATTTCTTTCCATTTACCTATAGGAAAAATAAGATATTTACTTCCGTCACAAGAGAAGGTTCCGATTCGCTCGGTCCAATGCCTTTTTAGATTCCTTCCCTCATTGAGCTTCCGAATCTCATCTCTAAGGATTTCTGTTTCCACATGAATAGTGGGGGGAGTGATTTTGTTTTTATCCCAGAATCTCAGGACATTCCCATTACCACAAACAGATACAGAAATGCCCATACCGGGACAAATCTTTTTTATTCTCTTTACGAGGTCAGCAAGTTCACCATCAACTACCCTATCATCACTTCTACCATAAAGTTTATTTACGAATGATTCTGCTTCTTTGGTTTCAGCAACAATTTCCCACCCTGTTCCAGATTTAACGATTTTTGCTTTTGCATTAAACATAGACTTCTCCTAAACATAAAACTTATTGTTTAGAAGAGAGTCCTTACTTTGCCGGGGTGACTCTGAGCGGATAGCGGGGTCTGCTACTTTTATCGGCTCACACGATGTGTCCGAAGTACGTCCCTTATCGCTTGCAACCTACCGTTCGCTCGACCACTAGGGTCTGTGTCGGTTGCCTTCTGCTCCTACATGTACATCATAATTAAACCCTCACGCCTATCGCCGCAAGGGTTATTCTCTATCAATTATAAATTATTCAAAAGGGATACATCTTCTTCATTGCTCCAATTAAAATTAATGCTATCGACTAATTCTTTGACATTATTTGAATTTTGTTTGTTTCGGTGAACAATTCGGGTTCAAATGAAAACCCACCGGGAGTAGTGGCCTAAAGACAGAATTGCGTTACTTGATTCGTTCATTTACCCATTCTCATCTTCGATTTTGTGAATGAGGGTAACGCTGAAACCAGCATCTCTTAGCACTTTTCGTGCTTCTTCGTGGTCAGCATTTTTGTCTTTGAGGTTTGCGATTGCTTGTTCTTTGGACATGGCGGTTTTACCTTTCATTTCCATATTCCTTTATGTTGTGGCGGCAAGTTACCAATTTTTGGTTGCCCCTTGGGGTTCCCAAGTTTTGGTTGCTGTCCTTGTCGCCACCCCTACATGTACAACTTAATTAAATAAGAATATAAAACAACAGGAGGACAGGACTTTTTTTACTAAGTTCGATATCTCACCAAACCAGCGGCACTTTAGTTCCGCATTCTACAAATGGATATTCATCTCCCGAAGGAGTTGTTCTGTGTCCATAAAGGCTCGGTAGTCCATACTCGACCCCTTCACGGGCCTCATGCCTTACAGGCGGGAGTTCAACCCGCATCCCTTGTGTCTAGTGGCCTGTCCCACTGCCATGTACAAGTTAATTAAATAAAACATAACCCGATGCCGAAGAACCAAACAGAACCAAAAGACTGATAACGATGCTCAGGTTCGCTGTTCTCCGTGCGACTTACACAAATTATGTTTATTGTAAAGTATTCAGAAGGTTGTCGAGTTCTTCTTCGTTTGCTTTTGGCCCGATATCACCGTTCACGCTGATGGTATCGTCGCCGCCTTCTTCGTAGAAAGCATCGTTCACATCACCCAGATTTGCAATTGCGTAGATAAGTGCCATACGCATTAGGTATATTTCTCGTTCACTCATTGGCATAGCTTGTTTTGTCCTTATAATGTTATCAGGAAAGCCACTAAGGTCATCCACATTATTTTTAGGTCATCACTCATACACACTTATGTACAAGTTAATTAAACGTATATCGATATTAAATGTGGTTTACCTTCACCAGACTTTAATCCATATTTTTCAATCAAGAATTGCTCGAATTGAGTATCTGTATCGGGTTCTGTTTCTACGAATTTATCCCATGCGTCATTAATTAACTTTAATGTCCCTTTCCCCAATTCAAAACTTTCTCTTTTTGCTGGATGGGACACCGTAGCTACAAGAATTGGTGTCATAAGTGGAAAATTGCCGTTATGTTCATCGGAGTATGCACCTTGATTGTGATAAACTCCAATTATAGTTTCTTCATCGGTTTCTTCATCTTCATCGGAGGTTTCAAACCCCGCAAGATTCAAAAGCAAATCAGAAATTGTAACCGATTTATCGTGAAGGAAATCGCAATCTCCTGCGTTCTTGAATCCAGCTAACAACTCATTGAACACATTACAAATATCTGTCTTAGGCATGTTTCTGGTGGTCACTTTGAATTTGATTAATTCAACCAAATTCTTAACCTCGTCTTTTATTATCATATTATCCAATTCTTCTGGATAATACTCGTCTTGAAAAACATGACCACAATTGATACACTCACCGCCCGTGACCATATCATCGGGGATGGGGTCATTACAATCGGGACATTCGCCATTGTTGTAATTGTCTTTAATCATTACTTATCCTTTGAAGGTTGTACCATAACCAAGGGAAGGTTTTTGTCGGGGAACAAGTCCTCAACAGTTTCTCCATATGCCGTTTCGTGAGTTTCTTCGCCAGCGGTGAACTCTTGGTCCAACCACTTGCCAGTCTCGGTGTCTAAACGCTGTGTTACGAAGCCAGTAATTATTTTGTGTACTATCATGCTCTCTCATGTACAACTTAATTAATTAAGTTATCCTCGTACCATCTAGCCTTACTCTCTAGCCATCCATTATGATGTACCATCGACAGTCAAGCATACATTCATCGCAAAAAATGCGTATTTCTTTTGTTTCCAAAGTTTGGTATTTTTCCTTTGACATTGTATGTCTTTTACCACACTTAGGACAACGTAATTTTATATTTTGTTTCTCTGCCATTAGAATACTTCTTCCGCTTCTTGTTGCATTTGTTTTGCCATTTCAGCTTCGTCCAGACTTTGAGCTACCTGTGACAATTCCATGTCCAAGATAGTTTTCAAAAGATAAATTGCTGCTTCACGGGGACTTCTGGTGGTGAATTCCTCATTGAAATCTTCCGAAGGAGGTTCGCCACTTCCATCAGAATATCGGTATACGCCGGGGTCATACACAATTCTACCACAAACAAAACCGATAACACTGGGAGAGTATTTATCTATTGAATTTGGTCGAATTGCATTACAAATTACAGATGCACCGTCAACTGTCAATATAGCATCCGAATGTTCTTCGCAATTGATTAAACTGTTGGGATTCGCTATCACCCCAGTAAGATGCCAATTTGTATCGCCGAGCGTCCATGCAATATCGTGCAAAATTCCTATACCGGGACGGACCATTTCGAGTCGCCCAGTCAAATTCAATATCTCTTTAAGAACTAATTTGAGTTGATGAATTTGTATACCGCTATTAATGGTAAGAAGTCTGGTATCCTTGAGGATTTTTCCATCCCTCGTTTTCAACCAGATATTACCATATATCCCACGGTCTTTCACAAACTTTTTGAAAGCACGAAATGCTGCTTCCATCGAGAAGTGATTGCGGAGGACACTTTTTCGCCCATTGTCATTGTAGTCACAGAAGGATTGTGCTACCCACTCATTTCTTTTTTTATCTTTAACGCTCATGCTATCCCATGTACAACTTAATTAAATAGTTTATGATGTGGGTTTATATCAATGAACGTAAATCTTTCCGGTGTCGTCGTCTAAGTAAATATGCAACTCACCATATCCACGGGCGGCATCTGCCAACATATCTCGATATATTTCAGGCCATTCAGATTCCCAAAAGCCGACACCGTGACGGTTGCGTGTGAAGAAGAAATCATGCCCTGCTTGTGACACTGAATTATCAAAAGCATTAGTGCATATTTCGGAAGTGACATAACACCCGAATCGTCGCCAGAATGAGCGACAATCTGCTTCGATATCCAATCGAGCTTCCTCGGATAATTCAGCATCATTTGGCGGTTGTCCTTCGTCGCCAGTATCGCTGAAATACATTGCCTCAATATACGCTGCTGCAAATGTTTCAAGGTTTGTCATATATTATCCTATGTTACCGAATAAGTCCTCTTTGGGTTGCATACTGCTGACACGGGTAATCTTTACAGTGCCTTCCTTGTGTTATTTTTTTCTCATTGTCTAAATCTCAAAAGAATCATCAAGGTAATGTGAAGCGGAACCTTCAATATCAAGAGTTCCGATATCTTTCAACTCCGTACTACCAACAAGGAAAAAATAAGTTGGGTCAAGAGTGTGAGGCACAGGCTTATTCAATATTGCCTTTACTTTGATTATCCCGTTTGGTTGTATCATACTGTATACGGTGTAATGTTCCATTTTACACATTCTCCATTTTGATTATCCCGTTTGGTTGTATCATACTGTATACGGTGTAATGTTCCATTTTACACATTCTCCATTTTTGTACCCATAAAAAGAGCAGGAGAAAAAACAGAGAAATTTGTGTTTTCTCCCAATGTTATTTCTTTCTTAAAAACAACATGGTCGTTTTCCCCGTAGGTTTTCCCATTGGTTTGGTCCACAATAAATGTACAAATACCTGTGCTATCAAACCACAACCACCATTTATCTCCCGGCGAATGCGGGTTTAGTTGTGAATTCGTGTCCATTTCGTTTTCCTTTTCCCCTCATGTACATCTTAATTAAAAAACTTATGTTATATCGATTTACTCTATTGCGTATGTGGGGTTATCACCAGTTCCGAAATCTACATCTCCTGCTACATCCAACGCTATTTCTTCTGCGTCTTTTTCATCGAAAGCAGAGACTTTGATATACTGTGAAGATGAAACTGTACGAGATACTAAAATTTCAAATTCTTCCAGTTGGACTTTAATTTCCTCAAAACCACAACTGGCAACTTCGTAGTATTTTCCTTCGATTTCTATTACATCACCCACAGAAGTCGAACGTGGATTTTGCGTTATGCTAAACACAGAATCATTTGTTGTCCAACTGTCTTGAATGTGATTAGTAGACTGAAATGCAAACGCCTGTAAATTTGCTATTTGGGACTCTTTGCTTGAGGCCAAATCAGGAATTTCAACGTCTGCTACATGCGTGAATCCTTTGGGGAATGTTTGTTCCTTCAACCCAAAGGAAGGGTGGATTGCATGATATACTTTTGCTTTCATTTGTTTACCTTTAGAAGAATTTTACTTGAACGAAACCAGTTCCCGTAGAAAATGGCTCACCATCTATCAGGTCGTCCATGTCGTCGTTGTCAATATCCTGTCCACTATACTTCTTTACCATATCAGGTAAAACTTTTCTGATATTAGCGTAAAGTCTCTGCTTTCGATGAAGTTGGGAGAAGTGTTCGGCCTCGACGATTTTGAAATCTTCCAAACCCATATCGTCGGACATGACTGTTACGATTAGTGCTTTAATTTTCTTTTTTGTTTTCGTTTTCATTTCGCAACATTCCTTTAGTGCTTTAATTTTCTTTTTTGTTTTCGTTTTCATTTCGCAACATTCCTTCATAGTAGCCTCTCATGTACAAGTTAATTAATTCATTTAGGTAAGAGAAGCATGAATAGATGCAGATGTGTCGGGGTGAGTTTTGCCTATTTCTTCCCATTTTGAAGGACAATCCTCGCCGGGACAGACAGAATTAGGACCAATCCCATCGGTAAAGTCGAATTCCCTCATGCAAGATTTACATACCCATTTATCTGATTTAACTTCAAATTGGAATGGTTCAGTTATTTTGGTCATTTCTGTTAAGATTTCTTTTGCCCTTGCGTCTGACAACCACAGTTGATAACTTGTTCCTACTTGAAGGAAAAATCTTTTACCGTGAATTCGCTTATCGAGTTCACATAAAAACTCTACCACTGGTCCACTCGCTGAACCGGGGGGTATCTTTAATGTTGTTGAATAGGCAATACGTTTCATCATAGTTCACTACCCTTTTGCAATTGCCTGTGAATAAACTTAACGAACCGTTTTAAGATTGAAACCAGTCCAATCCCATATCCGTCAAGCAATTCCTCAACAGAGTCTTTTTCATATTCGTGACCAGATAAGGCAATTAACAAATGCCCCAATTCTGCCATTTGTTGAGGGGCAACAGTAATTCCTGCTACCGGGAATTGGCAAATCGTTGGACCACCTTTCAAAACATAATGAGGTTTGTAGTGAGAATCATAAAATGACACATCATCTTCAAATTCAGTCGCACCATCAACATTGACCGAAAAACACGCACGATGTTCATCGCCAGTTTTAGTGTCAATTACCGTGAAAAATATGTTTTCTTTTTTCATTAGTTTTCCTTTAATCGTGGGGTCCGTCAGCATCGCACGATGCCCATAGACCAAATCCAATTATCATTGCACTTAACAGAAGTGGTATTGGTTATCCATGAAATGCAGAATGGTGTCAATAACAGACCGCCAATCGCCATCGCCATGCCTCGCCTCTGTGTTCTAGTCATGCTTACATGTACAAGTTAATTAAATAATTTAGTTTTAGCTGCCGTTAGTCCTCTTCTTGCGTATCTTTTCTGGCTTCTGTGATATTCATTTAATTTCATTTCAAATAATGAAAAAAGCCTCCAGTATAATAACTAGAGGCTTTTTCCGTTTTAAGAAAGCCCGTCAACATTCAGCTTTCTCATAGGCACCGTAGGGGGTAAAACCGCAGGGGGTAGAGGCTACTTACGCAGCCTTGGAGCCATTTCTGCGACCACGCTTCAGCACAACGCCCTGTGCCTTCGCAATCTTCAGGATGGTCGGCAGCGAGATACCCAGACCTTCGGGGACCATCTTTGCCGAACGCATCGCAGCCAAGTCGGAACCAGCTTCGGCCTGAAGGATGTTTCTCGCACCCGTTGCGCCGTGTTTCCTTGTCAGCGAAGCGATATGCTTGGCGAGCTTGCCCTTGTAAACTACCGGACGGCCTCGGCCTCGACTCTGCTTCTTTGAATTAGCCATAATCGTATTCTCCCATCATAGCTTGTTGTTCGGCGAGTAAGTGCCTCTTACTCTTTGATTGCCGTATGTCTTGTTCAGTACATCTACATGTACATCTTAATTAACAACTTTTTTTTAGGCTAGAAAAAGTAATACACTTCCAGCCGGGATTATGTTTCCGTTTTCGTCAACATCACTGTCTTCGTTTTTGTCAACGGTAGTCATGCTGTCGCACTTAACGTAGTGCTTTGATTCAGCAGAGGGCAGCATGAAAAATTCTGCGTCGTCTGCTACGTCTTCAAGTTGTTTTATCAATGTTGCTTTGTTCATTATGCCCATATGTACAAGTTAATTAATGACTTGGTTTTTTTATCATGTGGTTTGTTTTTAATATGATTGTACTGTAAGTCCTGCTCCCTGCATACCTTGTATCAAATTATCAACGAATCTGTGTTCTACAAGGAAGTGCGATCCCAGTGACATATTGGCTGGAATGGTTACATTTTCATTAACCCAATCTTTTGCGGAAGTGGAAATGGGCCAAAACATCCATATAGAGCCTTGGTCATGCACTCTAATGTCTGGCACCGTAGTTTTTTCTTTATTTGACATATTCCACCATGTACAAGTTAATTAACACGCTTGAGAATACAGCGTTTGAAGGGTATCTTTATATCTGAACTTTCCACCACAATGACAAATTCTGGTTGTAGTGACTGCTCTAGTACGACGATAACGATGATGGACTTTATGACATTTGGGACAAGTTCCCTGCCATCTACCTTCTTTTCTGGTATGGAAAGAAGACAACCTTTTTCCGTCACAACCTATTTCCAGTGCTTTACGCTTCCAGACCCGATTGTGACCATTTCCTCGCTCAACAAGAGCATGGGCGATTTCATGTAGAATTACATTTGTTATTATTTTTTCATCATTCAACAAAGTAATGTATTTTGACAAACTAATCCAACAAGTAGTAACACCATTTCTCCATTTCCAATGAAAGCAACCTAATCTACGTTGCGACCTATCAAATTTGAAGGGTACATGACTCAAGCCATGCTGGTCCATCAACTGTCTTGCTAGTATTTGTGCTGTGTGTAATTCCATGCCTCACCATGTACAACTTAATTAAAAAGAAAACAAAACCCTCCCTCCCGTTGTAGAGAGGAAGGGCATCTATATATAAGGTTAATGCTCAACCCCATTCAGACCAATTAGCGAATACTGGTGCCAGACCCTTTTGTTTAAGTTTAATGAGTTCTGGCTTTTCTGTCTTAATGTACAAATCATCTTCATCATAAAGAACATACCAATTTTCTTTTTCTAATCCTTCGCCGGGGACAGTTTCTTCACCCATATAAAACAACCAATATGGTTCAGGCAGTCCCAATCTTTTGCATTCCTTTTTGATTAATTCAAGTGCTTGCTCACAATCATGTTCTTCAAGGAATGTTTCAAGTTGTTCTGATTCCTTTATGTTTAGAAACTTTTGTATTTTGATTACATTTACAGTAAGTCCAGAATTAGGGTGTTCTCTACTACTCATAGTTCGTTCGTCCTTGTGTTGGTGGTTGTTGGTGGTTAGTTTATTTACTTATAATTTGCGCACCCAATCCAAAGGGTTCTCGTTGTAACACCAGATTAATTTCATGTATTGCTTGTTTCTTTTGTTCTTCATCATCGCCACAAGTAATCTGGTCTGCATCAAATTTAATTGTTAAGTTTTCAATTGTTATCTGGGAGATTTCTTCTTCATCATCCCAATTATATTCATCATATTCAGTCATTTTGTTTCCCCTTTACACATTCTGGACACCATTTTTCTGATGAATGGTGTGTTCCTTGTGAAATGGCATCTTCTACATCAATCCATTTTTCACAGTGGTCACACTTCAACATATCATCATTAATCATTTCTTCATCATCAAGGAATAAGTATTTGATTTCATCCCAAGAGTAATATTCCCCGCCGATATCAATAGTCTTTTGGTCCTCTTGGAGAAAGTCCATCATGGCGCACACAACCTTATCTTCTAATTCTAGTACAAGTTTCAAGATTTCAAGGTCGTCGTCAGGTATGCTTTCCCATGTGTTTGTATAGGATTGCCCATAATTGTCGTATACACGCACACCGAGTGAACTGTCGCCTGAACGCACATTTACGAATTTCGTGGGTTGAATAGTAATTTGATTACTCATTACACACCTCCCACAAAATCTTTGAGAATTGGAATCAACTGTTCAGCTAATTGCTTGTCCATTTGGATTTCACAATTGCCTACACATTTGGTGTTGATTGGCGAGAGATGCAATTCTACGTTTCCACGCCAGTCAAGAGTAAACACATCCAAACCTACTAACTTCATTCGTCCATTTCGTCCTACAGCCGACAACGACTTTTCGTTCGTAAAAATTTGCATTTTACACATTCCTTTCAGGGTGGTGGTAAAGGATTAGGATTTTATTTGTTACAGAATTTGCAGTTGCCTTTGTGGGTTAGACCAGCGTAGCCCCCACATGTACATCATAATTAATAACTTTAGTAACCTTGATAACCTCCCTCATCGCCAGAGAACAAATGGACGAATGAAGCAAAACCAGCTTCATCGAAGCCTCCCAGCCAAATTGTATGTTTTTCGGTTCCGATTTTGTGTGGATTATCTGACCTTGTATCGCCGTTGCCGTAGGCATCATATCCAGCGTTTCCTATATCAGTAATCTGCTTTGGTGTTAGGTTATCTGCCATGATTACACATGTACAAGTTAATTAAGTAGTTCTAAGATGGTCCATCCTAAAACGAAACTAATACAAAAACATGACCAGACTATTTTATTTCTAATCATTTATTCCAATCACACGGGTTTAGAAGTTCCATTGTTAAACCCTTTATTCCAAAAGAATTGTAATTCCCTCAAAATAATCTAATTGGAACATGGACCAAAACCACTTCGGCATCGCCGAAGCGGTTATTCTAAACTTATCCAATTCAATTATAAATTATTCAAAAGGGGTGGGGGTGTAATTATAAACTTATTCTTTATTTGTATAAAATAAGTCTTTCTTAGTCTTTCTTAGTCTTTCTTAGTCTTTCGGAACGCTTTTCGCCGACAGGCGGGAAGTGTTAGTCACAAAACATACAGGGTCTAGGCTAGAAAAAGGGAGAAATCACACATTCGTAGCGCAACCCTTTTTACACATTCTTCTTTTCTACTTAGAATTGACTTGTTTTTAATGCGAAAAAACAGGGCATTTCTTTAACAATTTCTAATTTGTTTACAATTATGTAAATAACAGGAATAGAAATAGGGGTTAAAAAGACGATATTTTATCATTTTGCTATCATTTCTTATTTTACCCCCTATAAAACAACAACAAGTTAATAACTTTTAATGAGAAACCCAGCAGATACCCTCTATTGAGTCCAGAGCGTTGATTACTAGATTGTAAGCCTGATAGTAATCTAAATCTGCGTTATGATATTTTCCTGTAATTTGTAGTAGATGGAGAGATGTGCCATCAATTCTGGCATTGTTTTTCTGGCATTGTTTTCAAGGTTCCAAACTTACGACTACACACTTGAAACCTACTTTTTGCAGCTTCCCGTTCTTCTTTCAAAGAGGAGAACTTGTATGAATAGTTCTTTAACTGTAAATTTCTTATTTTTCATCTTTACACAAGTTAATAACTTTTTCTTATTTTACCCCCTGTAAACAAACAACTCTTATCTTAATCTGACAGGATGAAAGTATTTCAACAATTATCATTGTTTACCCTTCCCAGATAACATTCCTTGGGTCATTTCCTACGCCGCCATTCATAAGCCGTTTCACAAGATTTAGTATATCTTTATCTTGTGTCCAATCTTTCGGATAGTCCATTGAGGATGAGTTCTGCCAACTCCAAGCATCTTTAGGCACATCTTCAATAGATTTATATCCTACTTTTTTTGCAAATGTACCAAATGCAGCTACAACATCTTCATACGTTTTACATTTGATATTGGTTTCGGAGAAATCATCTACAATAACAACATTGCAATTAACTTTCAAATAAACTTGTACTGTTTTCATATTTCACATCCTGTAGGCGGTGGGTTTCTTTTAATTTACACAATCTATGTTCTACCCATTTTACCGGATATGGATGTATCATACCGTGGTTGAACAATATTGTCATAACTATATTCATTTTGGTTTCTTTACTCTAAGAGTTCTTTTAGGCCAATCGTGTTTTCCGAACATTTGAGCAAGAGATAGTTTGAGTCTATCCCAGCAAGACAGTGCGTACCATTCGCAATTTGCTCCATGGTCGGCTAGGGATAGTCCCAAGTGTGTTGAGCCAACAACTTTGCTCCGCAATGGTCCTGACGCTTCCATGGTTTTATATTGATTCCTATAAACAACAACAAAATCAATATATGTCCATTGTTCTGTTGAATTGCCGTAGAGTCCCGGTTTGGTTGGAGTATCAATTCTTTTCATTTGTATTATACCCCATTACTGTTTCTTCGGGGATGGTATCCAAATCGGGATAATCGGATTCTTCCATATCTGGATGTTCTTTTCTCATTTTGGCATCGTCTTCATCCCACTTTTTATCCATTTCGGCAACTATCTGTCTGCCATCAGCAACAGCGTTGTCATATGCTTCTTGGTTTGTGCCGTAATGGACATTTCCGGTTGCGGTGTTTCGTGAGAGACACGCTGGCATAAAGCCTTTGCCGTGGAATCCACGAACATGACGGATTTTCAATCTGGTGTGTTTTCCACTTTTGAGTATATCAGTTGCATTGATAACAACTGTACTGACTGTTGAAGTTTCGCCCTGTTCTTCGGGGTGCATATCATTACGCCATACGCCCTCGTTGCCGAAGAAGTATTGGTAGTCCTTCGCACTTAGTTTTTCTTTCCAGTTTTCCATGGTCTTACATGTACAACTTAATTAATAACTTAGTGTATACCTTACCCACCGAACAAACTGTCGAATAGTTTACTTGCAGCATCCTTGGGTTCCGGTCTGCGTACTTGTGGATTTGAGCCAAGACCACCGAAGATTTCCCTTCTTGCAATTTCGTTTTTCTTTTTCATAGTGTAGGGTCTTGTTGTACATCAGGCCAATCGTTCATAAATTCAATAAATGGTTTCAAAAGTGCATCCAAGAGATTGTTTTCATGCGTATCGTCTGTCATTTTTTTCATCTTTTGCAGCATGAAAATACACTGTTCGACTTCATCTGCAACATCTTTTTGGGATATTTTATTACCCCTGCCGAATAATGCCATGAGCAATTTTTCTTCTGGCGAGGCTTGAGCCTTATTCATTATGTCGGTGAGTGTGTCAAGTATCTTCATATTCTCCGTTCCCTTTTTACCCAATTGTCATTTTCGTCACGGGTGATGGAAACCATATCGGCTCCGATTTTGATATCGAATTCTGTGGTATGGAAATGGTCGGATATTTCAGACAAAGTTCCAACGGGTCCATGTCCATTTTCCGTGAATTCCATGACTTTCCCAGCGAATGCTTCGGGCGAATTTGCTACTTGTTTTGGTGCTTCTGCAAGCAACTTGAGAAACACCGCAACTGTATTCGCTTTGCTGTAACTAGCAGAGTAAATTTGCATGGCATTGATCCTTTCGACCAAGTATGTACAACTTAATTAATAAGATAGATATTGCTGGGGTCGGATCAGCCGACTGCCACTGGTCATATAGGGACAGTTCGCATGGGACAAGTCCCATTATACCTCTGCCTCGGTCCAGTAGTCGCTTACTGCGTGTAACCACCACGCCGCCCAACAAAACCTAATCTTTCTTCTTGGTTTTCTTGTTCGCCTTGGTTTCAGCTTCCCGATGTTTCTCCAAATCGAACACCGTGGCAAACTTGCCCTTACTGCTTTTAAGGACTTTCGCATCCTTAATCTTACGGGTTGCCTCTGTACGTCCTTTTCTCGCTGCTGCTCTGCTCATTGTTCTTTCCTTTGTTTTAGCAAAGATTTAGGTTGATACGCCTAACATCACATCCCTTATCCCGCCACAACTTTATGAGGTTTAATACTCTCAGATGGCAACTTCTTAAATCGTCGCCAGAAATTTCACGGACTTTATTAACGGCACCAACTGTGCCATATTGCTTAATCCAGCCCTTGATTTTGCTTGCTCTTACTTGCTTTGCTGTCATTGTTTACTTTTCCTGTTTTATCCATTCACCGGAATGTCCCATCTTGGTGAACGTATACAGATGAGCCAAGGGAATCGGTCCCAAACTTTTCTTTGCTGACCTGCGTTCGTTTCTCGTCATACGTCCCCATTCCATTTTGTTTTGGTTCTTCTTCATTTTTGTGTCCTTTCTTTTGGTTGCTCTTACATGTACAACTTAATTAATAACTTAGTAGAAATCAACCAAGAATATTTTGACATTTTCAATCGTCCTGATTGTATTCGTCGTCGGCAATGGCGTTCATCGCTGTACCCATCGCATCATCTGCTTCGCTGGGAATATTAAGCCCTTTGTTTTCGATAAAGGCTTTAACTTCTTCGTAAAGTTCATCTGCTGCGACTATGATAGCATCGGGATACTTTTTTGCAGCTTCCTTAATTGTATCAAAATCGTCAATGATTTTCTCAAAGTTCCGTATCATACTGGTGCTATCATCAATGAAGACTTTTTTCCTTGATACATCTTCAACGACGATATATTTTTTTGTTACGTTGTATGCCATGTGCTTACATGTACAAGTTAATTAATTACTTATTGGTTTTACAATGCAACCCCACGATATCGTCATCTGTAGTTTCCCATGCATTACTCATTTTTTCGTCTCCAATACAAAGTTTTCACGCTCTTGAAAAATAAGTTTCTCGCCGTTCTTAGCGAAATGATTGTTAAAGATGAATACTATATCATCTGCTGGCATAGCAGCGATACGATCTTTAAACAGGTCTAATACATTACCTGTATCCATTGGTATTTCTTTTCTAACCATTTATTTCATCCTTTCAAGTATATGTACTTGACGATGAACTGGTCTGCGGGGTGACTCATTACTTCATTCTTTCGATTCTCTGGACAATCCAAAAAAGTAACTCTACGAGTGGTTGTTCGTCTTTCGTACCTTCTGCTTTCATCTCTGCTGCCCAATGCTTCAAATCCTGTAAGGGATATGTGGAAGGAGAAGGTATAGATTTAGATTTTATTTTTTTGATAGCCCATTGAATTAATTTTACAAGTGGCTTTTCTTCTTCTGTCCCATCAGAATCAAGTTCTATTGCCCAACGCATCAAATCACGAATAGGATAATCCGTTGGTTTTTTGATTGTTGCTTCCTTCTTAGTCATTTTCGTATTCTCCAAGGCGCAGGTTTTATCTGAATTAGACCAAACAGTAGGAGTGAACATATCCCATCCATTCTCACAAAGGAATGTTATTATATCATTAAAACTCCAATCATCATTGTTTTCTTTTATGTTAGCAAATACTTCATTTACGGTTACATGAGCTTGCCCTGAACCCATACCATCAGGAGCTACAACAACTCCATGGAAAATATGGGTATCATTCTCACAAAGAAGAACAAATGCTCGTCCGTTATACAAATCTTCTGAAAATTTAGGTATTATCATGTGTCACCATGTACAAGTTAATTAATGGTTTTCACAATATTCTACTTCTGAGGCCGAGTGAAACATTTTCATCAGGTCACGGAATTTTTCGCAATACTGCATAAAATTATCTTCCAATTCTTTGGCATTATATGGCTGGTTATTGTCAGCAGTATTGATTATATCTTTGATAGCCACATACTGCTCTTTTGCCAATTCAATAAATTGCGGTGCCAAAACAATTGTGTCAACTATTTTTTGCCATTCTTCGCCCGAAGTGATAAGGGTCTTGGCAGTGGCGTTGCTGGGCAATCGGTCTGGCATCAATCTTGTGACGCTGGCTATATGATTTCCATTTTCATCAACAAGCCACAATGTTTTTTCATCAACACCACCATCGAATTTGTAGATTTGTGGAGAATGTTTAACCGCTTTATGCTTTTTCTTAAATCTGTAACTGGTCTGCTCAAGAACAGAAACTCCGTATTCAAGAACGGTAATATCTTCTGCTAGTTTATGACCATAAAGGATAGCTTCATGTTCACACTCAAACTCCGGTGCGTCACCGAAATATCGTTCAAGTTGTTCAGCATTATAATGTCCATCGTCACAGTTAGGTTCAAATGTTACATTATCAATTCCCCCTGCCTCAATGACTCGCCAACGCACCCAAGTAATCTTGGGAATTTGGGTTGATTCTTTATTACTACAAAGAATTGGGAGGATATAAATTCCATTGTCTGCGCTCATTTTGTCGCCCTTTCTTTTATTTCTACTAATCCACCACAAACAGTACACACACATTCAAAAACTTGCATCTCATAATCTGTGGGACAACCGCTGTCGAAGCAAGCGGCGAAATGTGGCTCATCAAATCTCTCTTTAACGGGTTTGAGATTCTTGGTTAATTCACAACAATTCATTAGATGAAACTCCAATTGATTTGATAGACGAAATTCGCTATTTCGTCTACATTGTCTGATACTATCCCTGTAGAATTATGACGAATGTTGTTCGCAGCATCGTTAAGTTCATTTACAATGCCTTCACATTCATCATATTCCATGAGGGAACGTGCTGCTTCTTCACAAGCCCCAGCGAGAATTTCAATTTCATGGTCCCCATGGAAATTCTCAAGGGCAATGTCCAATTCATCCTTGGCATCTGAAATTACTTTTGGTTTGAATGACATATTTTATCCTTTAATATCCAAGTAATCATTTAACGCATTCAACCGTTAGTGTATGACCGCATTTGTGGCATCTAGCTACGGTAGGTCTGCCGTCCTCTTCGTGGACCACCAACTCACCATGCTGCCCACACTTAGGACATTTCTCTTCTGTTTTATATCTTTTTTGTGCCATTATTATCCCCTCATGTACAAGTTAATTAATCAATGCAAGATTTAGTTATGATTTTCCATGTTATCGAACATGGAATTCTCCCAAGCGAATTGAGCTAGTTCAAACGCTTCATTATAACTAGTTTCGTTTTGATTACCACCCTCGTCAGAATCTTTTTGCTGACACCCTACTCTGGAAGCATCATTATGTACTACTTCGCCGTTTTCTATGTCAAAACAAAACCTGTCAGACCGTATGCTAATTGCTTTACCTTTTCTTTTTACTAAAGTTACCATAATTATCCGTTTTCCTATTTTTATCCTGTTTTCTTTGCAAACAAACGGGCCATTACCCTGCCCCCTTCGACACAACGACTTATTTCCTCAATGGGGAACATTCCACCATATCTGAAATGACGGTCAAGATATCGGTCAGCACAGAAACCACGCCAATCAATACGACAAGTCTTTTTGTTCACTTTGGTAACAACGTACCATGCCTGTCCATCTGCTACGGCAGTGTAAAACAGATTTCCGACTTGCAACCCTTCATCGGGAAGTGCGGCAGAAGTTGCTTGAGCTTCATCAAAAGCAACCTTTATATAGTTGTCGTATTCGTCACCACTCTCTATGTTTTTCACATTAAGTGGTATATCAACAAGTTCAGTTTCATCAACGATGTAGCGTTTGGGCAAGATTGCATCTTCAACAATACACTTGCCATTCTTCGCTGCGGCCTTTGCTTCTTCTGAATAACTATCTACTATGCCATAGACAGTTTTATTCGCTCTTGTGAATTTAATTCGATAGTGATTCATTTTTTTACCTTTCATGTGCTAGGTGTTGCCCCTTCTTGTACAACTTAATTAAATAAAAGATGCCCTAACCTACTCTATAAGGTTAAGGCATCTCAACAATGGGAGACATAGGCCGTGCAGGATTTGAACCTGCGACCTCATGCCCTCACATGTACAACTTAATTAAACGTAACATGAGTAAAGACCAGCATTTATATATAAAATAAAACAAACCCCCGCAGGTGTACGATGTCCTGCGGGGGTTCTGTGAGTGCTCCTTGAGATGCCCTAATTTTAGTTTTATCTTCACTAAACTCAAATCTCTTTTTGTCATTTTGTTCAACTACAACTTCAAGTTCAGTCATAGACATATCACATTTAGTAAGAATGTCACTTACTAAA
>Ga0209756_1000549_pt1 | contig 36947 bp, 21 predicted proteins | sample ETNvirenome_6_85_FD_184071 | JGI IMG/M metagenome (GOLD analysis project Ga0209756, IMG submission 184071) | Marine viral communities from the Pacific Ocean - ETNP_6_85 (SPAdes) (version 3) | ecosystem: Environmental > Aquatic > Marine > Oceanic | place: Pacific Ocean | collected 2013-06-19 | reverse complement strand
AGCTCATCGGCAGTCGCTAACGCTAGGGCTGATGATATGTCAGGCCATGGCCGACACGGAACACCTGATACTCCGAGTACTGAGATGCCGGCAATTGATACCACACATTATCCAAGTAAATATATTCAAGGTACAACTGGTAGTCTGAATTTTGATGGAGTTACAGGTTCACCCGGATCTGGGGATGACAAAATTAATATTGGATCCGCTGCCACTTGGGATGCCATTATTGGTAATGCCACCGACTCGACTAGGAAAATGAGTATAGCTGCTTGGTTCAGGGCCGAGGGTATTGGCGAAGAAAACTATGGCCGCATTATTGATTTTGGTTTACAGGACATAGCTGTCTTTCTTTCAAGTGGCAACTATCTTGCTTTTCATGTAAAATGGACTGGCACTGACATTCAATACCGCACAACAGATGCAATAACCTTAAATGAATGGAACCACGTCGTAGTAACTTATGATGTATCAGGAGCCTCTGCAGATGCCCGGGGTCGCGTGCCAGTGATTTACATTAATGGTGTTGAGGTTGCCACAACACGCACAGTCGGTCCTCCTACAAATGATTATGATGGTATCACTACAGAACCATGTTATATCGGTAATAACTCAAATGGAAATCGCACCTTTGATGGTCAAATAGCTGACGTCGCAGTTTGGAATTCAATTCTAAGTTCTAACGAGGTTCGTTCAATCTATAGTGCTTATACAATTAAAACAACAACACACACAGTTAATCAAATCAATTCAAAAAATCTGACTGGCAGAATCGGGGCCCTTCAAACAACCGACGCAGCCGGCGCCGGCGCAGCTAACGCCGGTAAGTTAAGCGGCTCGTTAGATGAATTTAGGTTCTGGAAAACTGCTAGAAACCCAAAACAAATTGGAAACAATTGGTTTACTCAAGTTAGAGGTGGATCAAATAGTGATTTATCGAACACCACCCTTGGAGTTTATTATAAGTTTAACGAAGGAATCACAGGAGATACTAGCACAGATAAGATCGTCTTAGACTATGCAGGAAGAGTAACCAATGGGGTGTGGACCGGATATACATCAACAGCACGTAACACCGGTTCAGCTATAGTGTCGGCATCCGCAGCAACAAAAGAATTTTTAGATCCAATCATCAGAACCAATCACCCAAGATATCAAAATTTAGAAAAGGTTTTATTAACTTCAGGTTCGAGCTTTGATTATGGAAACAACTCATCTTTACTGAGAATGATGCCGGGCTGGATTTTAGACGAAAATGAAGAAGATCAAGAATATGACTTAAAATACATCACTCATATCATGGGTGCTTATTTTGATAAATTATATCATCAAATTAGTGATATTCCAAAGTTAAGGGGTCAAACTTATACAAGTGGTTCGGTGTCACCAATATCTTTTGCAGAACATTTGCCACAGTCTCTTGGATTATACTCGCCAGAAATATTTATTGATTCAACGGTGTTAGAAAAGTTCATGAATCGTTCCGACAAGATTGTGTTTGAGAATGATTTATATGAAGCAAAAAATCTAATTTACCAAAACCTTTATAATAATCTAACTGAAATATACAAAGCCAAAGGCACAGAACAGGCTGTAAGAAACGTTCTTAAGTGTTTCAACATAAATGACAATTTGTTAGCTCTTAAAATTAATTCAAATAACACAGAATTTATCTTAAAGAACAACCTAGAACAACAGCTACTCAAAAAGAACTCAGCAAACTTTAGCGTACCGGAAACCAACAAAGCAGTTGTATATCAAAAACAATTAACATTCCCTCTTGGACCTGATTCTGTTGAATTCCTTTTTACGTCTGATACCAAAACTGCTTATGGTGCCGGCAGTGGTGCCAATTATGTAAAACTATACAATGGCACCACAAGATACAATATTTGGTTTAATGATGGAGGAGGTGACTCAGCACCATCTGCTGACGGAACTGAAGTTGAAGTTGATATTTCTGCCGGCAGTACTGCAGCTGAATATGCTATAGCACTAAGAGATGAACTCAATACAATCTCTGGGGCCCCCTTTTCCGCAGCAATAGACGGCAGAAACCCAAAGAAAGTCATCGTAAAAAATGCATCCACAGAGGCCTCAACACCATCGGATAAGGTGGGCACCATAGCACCGCTTCTTGTTGATAGTAACTTCCGCGGCGCTGTGACCGGAAGCACCAAACAATACGGTTATGGATTTACGTGTGAGTCAAATGTTATATTTCCTAACTATGAGCTTACTCAGTTAAAAAACAACAGATTTGATAAGGATTACAACCAAGTGTCGTTGTTCGGCACTGTTACTGTTAACGGCGCCGACGCTGACTCGGTCACAGGCGTAGATACTACAAAAGTGGCGAGCGCTCTTGATTATGGTAATTTCAAAGTTTATTTTGTAAGAGAAGAGCGCCAATCTAAAAACGGATTTTTCCGGCTTGTATATTTTGATGCAACCGAACTGAAACCATACACATTAGATAGTGAACTCTTTAAGGATGTCTATGACAACGGAGCATGGAACTTGTCAGTGAGAATTAAACCAGAAGACTATCCTCTTGCAACGTTTGTGGCCCCTGCAGGCGGTAGCGAAGATGATGGAACTCCCATGGGTGTTCAGAAACAAAAATATGAAGTTATATTTTCTGGATACAACGCGATAACAACTGATCTTTTTAATTCGTTCAAGGTATCGCGATTTGTTACGACTGATACTGGTAAGAAATTTATTGAATCTGCAAAAAGAGTATATGCCGGCGCCGACAGAGTAAACGTGACAGGTGATGTTACGTATTTAAGTGATGTACTTGTCTCATCTGTTGCATACTGGACAAAATGCTTGGAAGATACCGATCTCCAACAACATTCGCTAGACTTAGAAAATGTTGGCTTATCCGGTTCTATGCAGCCACTGAATGCACTAGATAAGTTTGACTTAAGTAGTGATACTGCTATGATAGGCACATCACCAAACATATATGTCGAAAACATGGGTCATGATACTTTGGCCTTAAATTGGAACTTTAGAAGTGTAACCGGTTCGGATGCCGCTGGTAATTTTGTGGTACAAGACTTTAGCTCAGGTTCTGCATTAGATCGTGAGGAATTTGGCTGGACTGGTGGTATTTCGGGCTACCAGTACTCAGGGTATGGCGCCGGTTTCCCAGAATCGTCAACTAAAGTTGTCAAAAGACAACCAATAAATATTTACAAATTTATTGATCCCGAAAGGCCAGTATCATCAGATATGGTACAGATTTTCACCGACGCAGATGATTTGACACCAAATTTAAAAAGACAAGAAATAGTTCCAAACTTTGTATATTCTCTAGAAAAGAGCTTATACGGCGCCATTTCTGAAGAAATTTTAGATTTCTTTGCTGGAGTTATAGATTTCAACGATGTCATAGGTCACCCAGTCCACTATTATCGTGATCGCTATAAAGGCATTGAAAAGCTTAGACAACAATTTTTCCGCCGCGTAAGTGATGTCGCGACCGTTGAAAAATATACAAAATATTATAAATGGTTTGATAGTGCATTAACTGATATAATTTCACAATTAATTCCCGCATCTGGAGAATATATAAACGATATTCAAAATGTCATAGAAAGCCACGTACTTGAAAGAAATAAATACCAAAATCAGCTCGGTATCTTAGATCCAAATAAATTTGATTTGGACGAGGCCCTGCCGGGCGGCGCAACGCTCGGAACAATCCCATCGGATCCCACAGCAGACTCGTTAGTTGTTAAAGAAAGCTCTCCAAGAGATACAAAAACTAATTTTACGTTCTGGAAAAAAAGAGCAGATAGATCCTCCCCTGAGATCACATCTGGCGATGCGATCATCGACAGCCAAAGAAACAAGTTTAGAGATATCATTAATTCAGTACCGGTAAATTCTGGTGCAGCCACGCCGCCAATTTTAAGAGATATCACCGGTACCGGGTCGAATTATAGTGAAACAAATTATTACGCAAAAACTCAAAGGTCAGTTACTTGTAGGATTAACGTTGATTCAGAAAATCAAACGTATGGTAATAAATTAAACGACAACAAAGTAATAACCAAAACCATCAAAGGCGGTGTTAACTTTGAGAGTGCAAAAAATATAGAGTTTGCATACTCGATTACCAAGCCCGGCGGCCCCGTAAACTCAGAAGGCGGCAAGTTTGTGCCCCTTAACGTAATGGTGGGCTTTTTGAGCGAATCCACAGAGATACCAGTATACAAGAAAGTAGGACAACCTTCAGAATATATCACTAAACAGAAAAAAATATTTAAGGTTCAAACCGGTCGCGACTGGGAACTTGGTATGGGTTACAAAAATGTAAAGTCCAGCATGGCGTTTCCTTTTAATGTTTATAGTTCAAGTGTAGAGGTCAATTCTGGATATAATAAAGAAGTCGCCGATGGTGTTGATAAGCATCTAACAATCACAAATCTTCACAATGATGGTTATGGCCGGCAACTAGAAATCCCCATGCAAGGTCCTTTTACCAATAACGTTGTGGGGGGCCATCAATCGCGACACATAGACTTAAACACCGGCACAGATCAGCAAAATAATCGCCCCGAAGCTTGGAGAATTCTGCTGGGTACTTGCGGCGGTATTATTCCACCCGGAGCAGTTGGTGTTGTCGGTGCTGACTACCCGCCGGCAAGCTACAGTCCGCCACTTGGAACAAAGCCATACCCATATCCATTCCACGAAAAAGCATATTTATACAGAGATTTTATAGCAAAAAGACCAGTTAATATTAAAAATATTAAGAATATTAAGAACAACAAAACAACCGCCGGCAATTATAACAAAAATTATCAAGTAATTCACTCGTTTGGTGCATCTCGCAATCCCCGAGCATTTATAGATAACCAGCCAACATTACCCACACAGGCAGCACAGCTTAGACACTCTACTAATGTTAGAACTATACTGGACATCCACAGAGGTGAAGAATCACATTTTACCTTAGTTGATGATTATGACATATCATACTTGAATCACACCGGCAATCACTCGGTTGTCACTAACAGGTTTTCAGCCCCGGGCGGAATCGAAGTGCAGACAAGGGGATATCAAGACTTCAAGGCGGCAGAATACTCTCCGTATAATGCACAACCCTACAGAAACTTAACCGTCATTAAGCCATCTCAAGGTCCATCAGGTTCGATCTCAGAACCTCATGGCAGCACACCATCGACAATGCGTGTACAAGATATACACAATAAAGATTATGGTTTAACTTCTCACACAGCTAGGCACTCAGCTAGGTTTGGTCGGGATTCAATATTCGTTAAGACGCCCGGAACCACCTATGCACAATTGCCGTCATTTCACAAAACCCAAAGAAATACCCAACAAATTATCAAATCTACAAACGAAAACAACACCTCGTTTGTGACAAGTTCAAGATTTGACAATTTAAATGTCCAGAGGCCCATACCGCAATCAGACAGACAGTATATGTGGATCTCCAGATCCGTACAAAATGTGTCAGATATAAGATATAGGGGTTATCAGAGCACCACTGGGCCCGAACGAGAACCATTTAGAACATCTTCGGCTGGCTTGGAATATTATTGGACTTTTGTAACCGGTTCCAGCGCCAAAATGGCGAACTTTGTTCAACCAACAAACGGTTTAAATATAATTATCAACGATCCTATATCTTCTAATACACACACGGTTGGTTATGATGCTACAGCTAGCGTCTCTAATTATACAAATCCATATCTGTTTACTCGCACTCCACATGCAAATTACCTTAATCGATTGTTGACATATCGCGGTTTGACTTATGGGTGGGGCTGGAACAAATTTCATCAGACCGATAATAAAGTTTTAGTCAACGAAAGAAGACAAAACAAACTTACTATTGCTACCGGTAGTGATTCTAAGTTGGATACATTTGAATTAAGGCCGCTATCACTAAAAGGCAGAAATTCATATATTAATTTTGATATTATAACACCGCATAGAGAAGGTCTTAAAAAAGAGAACACAACTATCAAAGTGACAAACACGAATGAAAAAATATTTTTCAATGACTATGAACTTAATAAATATTTCAATATAAATTTAAGTTTGATTAACGAGCCGTGGAAAGATGTTCTAAAAATGACAAAACACAAAACAATTACATTAAATTGGTTTCTGTATAAGCAGAATGTGTTTCCATCGTTAAAGAACGAATTTGGCCCATTCTCTGGCAAGCGCGTTGGTTATAATAATAATTTCTGGCGAGATTCTGCGACTGCAAGAAGGACATTAGGAAATACTCTTAGCAGCTCGATGGCCGGCGCGTTTGTTAGCAAGAGTGCTTGGGTCCTAGACGCCCCTACGAATTTCTTGACTCGTACCTCGGTTTTCGGCACTAGTGGTTCTCAGGTTATCCCCTTTAGTGATTCTTTCTACACGGTGCCAACTTATCAAACCGGAACACTCACTGGCGCCTTCGGGTATAATATGTTTGTACCACAGGCTGGAGAGTTACAAAACACATATTTTAGTTACTTTACTATAGCATTAGACGGTGGTAAATTTTCCACGATGCAAATAGCGCCGTTGTATGCTAGAAAGCATGCTCTTGGTACTCCACACTCGGTCGTTTCACCGGGCGGAGTTAATATTCCGGAAACGGGCTCTTGGGGTGGCGTGAGTAACACAGGTTGGGACTTGGCAAAACAATTGAAACCATTCGCCGGCGAAGCTGTCTGGGAGGCGCCAACTCAAGCGGGGATCATTGTCCCGGGTAAAAAACCAACTGGTTCCGCGGATGGTAAAGTGCTAACAAACACAGTAGCTCCCGTTTTCTTACCTTCTGCCTCAAATCCATGGTATGATGATTATGATGATTTCAATGCAGATCTTAAATTATTAGCTAAGGGCTATGCAGTGGTGCCAGAATACAGAATGAGTGAGCATGTTAAAGATTACTACAGATATGGTATTAACAACAAATCAAAAGATGATCTCTTCGAGATTGTAGGAACCAACAGCTCAAGTGCCGATAGAAATTTTTACAAAGATTATTCTAACTCTGATTTTCTTGAAAACTTTTTGGGAATAAAGAGGGCCAGCTTGTTTAATGCAAAAGAAATCAAACTTACATGTAACGCGGCCATTAAATATAACCCTTATAAGGGATTCTATCCCGCACAAAGAACAGTAGAGCTTGCCACGCAATTTGCCGATTCTTTCAAAGATGCGATTCAAGGTGCTTATTCCGGAAGCAATTCAGGTATAACAGCGCTTAACAATAAATCATTTGGACACAATGCTACCATATACCAACGCGCCGCCGGCATTGCGAAAATCTTACTTGACCCGCTTGTATCTCCCGGTATTCTATACAATTCAATCAAGTCTGGCATCGCGGTTGATTATCCAATAGTCTCAAGTCACAGGAAAAGATTAAGAAGAGCCTATGGAACTAATCTTAGTGCATCTACTAGCAATTGGGCTCTATCAATCACTGGATCGACAACAACAGATTCTTATCTTTCCGGAACTGGAGAGTATACCGGCGGTCAATTTTGGGACAAGAGAATTCCATTCGAAGCAATCGTTGAGCCAAGAAAATATATTCTGAATACAGATTTTATTGATATGGAATCCCACCCCTCTATGAGCCTAGATTGGCAATGGGCACAACATCGATATGGCCCAGATTTGGTATACGAAAAACAAGCATTTACTGCTTCGTTTGGTGATAACGCCGATGGAATCTACACAATGATGGCGCGCAATTTCTTCGGCGCCGTTGGTGAATTCTTCTTAGAAGGTGCTGGAATCACAAAACTTGAATCAAACACAGTACTTAACGATCTTCAATTCACCAAAGATTCTAATTTTGCTGGCAGTAGGCCTCTATATATGGCCAGAGTTAAACTTCGCAAGTCACACAATGGTGCTCGTTCCTATGATAAGGAATATGATTCATTTGGGGTGCGAGGGGCCCTGAGTTACTATGGAGTAAACGGCGGCGTTCGGACCATCAACGGAACACAATCTGTTGGACAATATCCGATCCCCCAAGATCCCATGCGTAATGAAATATTCAAAGAAACCTTTACGATGTATAGTCGCCCCACCGCCTTTGGACCACCCTGCGCTGGTCGACCAACTGGTTCAAATGCTATGCAATCGCCGTTTAATTTTGCAACTAGAGACAGCTTTAGTGGGTTCAATCCAGCATTCACTCCGCCGTACTATGACGGCGAAGCGTGGGCTGACTTGATCTTTAGACCACATGTTGTCGATAAAACATCAGAAAAAACCTCCGCAATAGAGACTTATGATCTTAACAGGATCTTGAATGAAATAGAGGTTGTTTGTTGGAGATTTGATCCGGGCGAAAGTAGACAATCTGGCTCATCGACTTTGACATCTTCGATGCCTGTACTTATTCCGGTCGAACAAACACAGTTTGCAAATTATGTAGGAGTCACACCCGGCAATGATAAGACAGTGCCATCGATTTATGACGGAAAGAGGATCAACGCTAATTCAATGCAGCTTACCTCTAGTATTAAAATATTTGGTACTAAGCGTGTTATGGGTCAGGAAACTGATAAGTTTGGAAATGTAATTAAAAACACAAACACGCCGGTCGGTAGCAAATGGGTTATCCAACCAAAATGGGAAACTCCGATGCTTAACTTTAATGATGATGGAGTGCATAAAATCAGAGCCTCTGAAGGAACATTAACCTTGCCCACATATGGCTCAGCCTCAGTCCCAAGGGGTATGTGGCACCAGTTTGGTGTTATCCCTGACGACCCAAACAAGGGTATATTCCTAGAAATCACCGACATCCCAGAATCTTGGCTAAAGAATCACTATGAAGTATTAGTAGGAGACAGAGAAACTCCTTATAACGGTAATGCCTATGGTTCCGCTTTAAAAGATGAGAAAAGATCAAATCTCTATAAACATGTGCGCTCTCTTTCTTCCTTGTGTGGATTTGATAAAACCAACTCAAGCACTAAACTTGGACAATTAAAAGAAAGTTTCGCCGTGCACGAAGCTGTTGTGGCAATACCATATGTATTAGATCAAATAAATCAACCAGATAAAAATAAAATACCAAAAGATTCAAAATTACGCCAAACACGCAAAAAGTTCATTTCAATTCCTAAGAGAAGATTTGCTGCAACTAGGGAGCAAGAATCTGGCACTGCGCAAGCAGATAGTCTGAGAACAGCCGGCCAGTCTATTCGTAGATTAAAGCAAAATATGGAAAAATATGTTTTCCCTCCCGAATTTGACTTTCTCCACAATAAAGAAGTGGATCCAATTGCAATGTATGTGTTCGAATTCAAGTATGAGTTTGATCGAGATGATTTATCGTATATCTGGCAGAATTTAGCGCCGAGAGATTCCAAAGAAGTTCATTTTAAGAATTCTTCTGTTGTGCACAATTTAGCAGACAATGAATTGATAAATGAAAAAGTGCTGATGAGTGAAGAAATTCGCTGGATGGTATTCAAAGTGAAACAAAGAGCCCAAACAGACTACTATGATCTTATTCCGGATCAAGCGAACGAGTCCACAAGACAAGTGGAACAAAAAGACACCAAACTGAAAGATTATACATTTGGCTTTAACTGGCCTTATGATTACTTATCTTTCGTCGAACTAATTAAAATGGACGTAGATATTTTACTAAAGAAGTAAACAATGGCTAAATTTTTAGATAAAAAAGAAAGAGTTATTGATTTTCAATTGACACCTTATGGAAAACATAGATTGTCGGTGGGACAATTCAAGCCGCACTCATATGCATTTTTTGATACTGGTGTCGTATACGACATGGAGTATGTTGGCGATAAAGAAATACAAACAAAAATACACGAAAGAATAAAAACTGAAACCCAATTTCTTGAAGGAATTTTGTTTTTTGAAGAAGCAGAAAACTCACAACCCCCGGGCGATTGGTCTGGTGGCGAGGGTCTATATGGTATATCCAACGCAATGGCTTCTGCAATTGCAGGCCTCGAAGTTCCAGACGGCGGTTGGACTGCAGGTGAAGGGTATTATTGGGGAGAGATTCTCGGGGCATTAGCAGATGCTGGTTATGACATCTCCGGAGTCCATTCCCTCGATGGCTTTTTAGCGGCCACCATGGCATCCACCGATGTGTTCGTGTTAACTGCACCAAGATCAATTTTTGATTTAGACATCGTTCCGCAACGCTATTTACCAAAACCAGAAAAATTATCTTTTGAATCCGCCATCGGAGATGCAAGGTTTGAAGGAGACAATACTCAAACCGCACCAGCATGGAAAATTGTAACATGTCAAGGTGAGATGAGTAATATCAGACAGAAAGATACAACCAATTACAACTTCACTGCTGCAAGTTTTGATGAAGAAATGATGGAGTGGAATATTCCACAAATTGATGTCGATGCTTATTATACTCTTTTGGTGGGCAAGCCATCTACATTGTTGGCAGAAGAAAGAGTGTCAGATTTTGTTAGTGAAACCGCTGAATTTGTAGACGGAAACACCATTAAATTAGTGCGAGATGACATAGTTGTATACGCCGAAGAATTTAATACAGAATTGTTAACTGAAAATTTTGATATTCAAGTGTTTGAAATGTCTGAGCCAACCGAGCTTCTCCGACCAGCGATAGGATCAATTGTCACAACGCTGTTAAGCGCAGGAGACACCATAACTATACGAGACGGAAAAGAGACTGTGGTGTTTAAAATAATAGCTAACTCTGCAGCTGCAAGAGCCACCGCAGTATCCGAGTTTGAAGAATCGGGAATAATCAGTGTGGTGGCATCTAGTAACTATAAGCTGGAGGGAACAGCTTTAAAAAATCGCTACGGTACAATATATAATCTTATGTCTGCCATCAATGGAGATCCCGGAACAACAGCTTGGGGCTATCCAACTAATCCCCACGACGGCAGCGCAGCTGACGGCACACCTATACCGCCAGCCGGCGTTTCTCACTATGGTAGGTGCAAAACAATATTCGGCGACACGGATGATGACTATGACAATTATTGCTATATTGGTGGTCACAATTTGGATGTTAGCGTATCCACACTTAGTATTGCTAACCTCTCAGCGCATGACTTTGATGGTGGCTCTGATTCTTATTCCATTCGCATAGTTAATAATAGAACCATGCTTGATGATCCGCCTGTTTATCCTAACATTACATGGAGCGAAACTTCATCCACCACGACTGTAACAGGCTTCTCTGATGGTATGGCAAAGTCAGGTATTCAGCTTAAACAAAAATATTTTAAAAACGAAAATCCGCAAGTAGTCGACGGATTAATGACAACTCCAAGCCCAGAGTCGGTTACTCAACCAAATTTAACGACCGATGCTATAGATTATTACTTTAGTGTCTTAACAGATAGAGAAGTTGATGCTAAAATAGCATGTAGTTGCGCCAGTACCTTCAACAAAAATTCTTATTATATTGATATTGATTTTGATTGCATGGATACAGGGTTTACGGAGATTTATTATGATATTTATGGAGGTGCAACGTCACCAGAAATATGCGACGTGTCTAATGACCAGATATCTACCATTGAAGATCTCAGGCTTGCAGGAGAGGGCGAAGGGTGTGAGGACTAATTATGGCAGACATTAATTTAAATTTTCAAGGTTCAACAACATTTGGGGGAAAATTTCCAAATGTTTTTATTAAATCTATCGATGTGCAACCATACCCCGGTCGCCCAACATCCCTCGCAGCAAAATTTGAGGTTAAATTAAATTTAAAATTCACTAAACCTAAAGATTTAAGCGCATCAGATGTCGAAGAATTTATATATCAAGAATTAAGATTGTTAAGACTATATGCTTACGTAATTCCAAGTTTAGCTTTTTGTAATCAACTTGAAAATAACACTTTTAGTATACAAAAGTATATGGATCACCTCGCTGATTCAGACATGGATCTGCCATCGGAATCGGTGTTGTCGGAAAAGATTGATCTTGTAGATTTAATCACCGAAACAGACGACGGTGGAGCGGGAGCTGTAGTTACTGTTAGTGACGTGTTTGATTCTGAAGGCAATGAGATAGTCGAAGTTTCAAATATAACGTATGTTTTCGAGCATTATGGAGTACTCTCCTCAGAGGTGCCAGAACTAACAACATGGCAAGGTGAAGAAGTACATCCGATAGAAAATATAGAAAAATACTTTTTTGCGGCGTTTGTTGGTCATAGCGATCACGTGACCGCTTTGGATCCAGATATGAATGAGATGATGTACAATTCTCATTTTGGAAATATAACATATTATCATATGCTAACAAAAGGTAATTTAGCAAGCAGGTTTTATAGAGCCTATGTTTATGATAACAATGAGCCATATTACGGAATTGTGCTTCAAAATATAAATGGCAAATTTTATTCAACTGAAAATTATACATTTGAGGATATAAAAAATACTTTCTTGTCTACTATTGATGAGTATAGAGATAAAAGAGATGGAGATCCTACATTAAATAAAGATATACAAGATCTCGAAGCTATTATTATGTCCGATCAGAATAAAACAAACATATTAGGAGAAATAGCAAATTATCAATCTGTATATCCAAACAAAGACCAAGCTACGTTATCGGGATTATTTTACAACTCTTTTGTGGTCGCGTTTAGCGAAGTATTGGCGACTCTGGGCGCCCAGCGACAAGTTTTTCAAAAGCTTTACCTCGATTCGTTAATAACAGATTCTAGAGCCACACTCTTGAGTGGGGTATACACACCACCAACAATACCCGTAGAATACGATTGGGAAACCGCGGGATACCCGGTCGAATTCGTCCGCGGTATCCCCGCCGAGGGTGTCTGGCCAGACGGATTTGGTTGGCATATAAGTAAATTTATTGACGAGAAAAAATTTATGTGTACTCGCGAAAGCATAGCTGTAAAACCATTCTTCGACGCTAGTGGCTATTATACCGGCGCTCTACCTATGGGCGCCACCGCGGCCTCGTTCGAACGATTAATCGCTGGCTTGCCCTCCACCCTCACTGGCGCCGGCGGCTCGACCATGGTTTCGGCCGAACCTTACACCACATACACGGGCTTGTCCGGAGAATATGGAGAACTCTGGTATGCATTATATCGGAAATATCTTTTGGGAATCGATTCGGAAGGACGCGAACCCGGCGACGATGGATACTCAGGTACAGGCGTTTTGGACGCCACCATGGCAGCAGAATTAGCCACCACTGAACTCGAATATATGCTCTCTGGCGGCCATTACGACGGCACGTACTTGGGTGCGGCGAAGCACCTGTGGGGCGCCGACGAACTCGGCTCCAGCATTGAAGACGTGGTCTTCACCGGTACCTGGGCACTTCCTTCCAGCCCCACCGGTGATATAATGGTATTAGACGAAGCCGCTAGGCACTTAAACTTTATAGTCAAACAAAAGGGATGTTGGTTTTTTGACTATGAAGCCGCCGTCCGAACCCAGTCTGCAATTGCAAAAGTGTTAAATATAACCAAATTACAACAACATTTCAGACTCAACATACCTTATGCCCATTTTTATTTCGAAATGGCTTCGATGGAGCGACATGAAATGATGCTCCATCATGATGGCGAAGCCAGTGATGGCACACCTGAGTCGATTAAATGTACTATTTATGCTGATTTTCCTAAGATGAGTGGAGAATACGAAGGAAAATATCTCGTATATACCTCCGCGCCCGGCGGGCCCGCAACATCCGTCTGGCAATCCAAGCCAAAATTACCGCTGATGCGTTCTACTGGTCTCCAATGGGAAGCTGATCCAATTACTGGTGATGCTGGCGATTACATTGACATGGATTATCATAGATACAAATACCTGAGACCCTATACTGAAACCCTGACCGGTACCGTACATTATCCATCTCTAATATTTAAAAATTTTGATCTGCCGGCTAACGCAGATGGTTCGAATCAGCTAATAAATTATAATTCACTTGCAAGCTTTCCAGATTCTTATCCCCTTGGCAAAAAGACTCTTGATGGTTATAGGTTGACGTGTTTCAAATTCGCTGATTTGCTCGATGATGATGTGGCATACTACAACACCGATTCTAGCTATCTTGCTGCCAATCCGGGCCGACGAGACCAAATAAAAACTCTTAATCCCCTTAACAAAGGTAGTACTGTATACAAGCTTAAAGTCAAAATTATAGATCGCACCAAATCTACATTGGATGATCTATACGATTACTGTAATTCCATCGTGAGCGAATATTCAACTTATGTCGACGAGGCGCGCGATATCTGTTCGTATAACAATATCACTAACACATATAACGATTACTTTGTTCAAGCACTAAATGAAAAATATTACGAGGAGAGACCATGGGTTAAGGCTGCGTATATAGCGGTAGCCTTGGCGGATATGTTGTTTTCATCGGTCGACACACCCAAAGATCAATTCGACGCAGCAGTTATAACAGAGACCTTAAAGATTTCGCCCGGAACTGGAAATTTGGCGTCAACTGTTCAATTCCTAGAGACTCTCGAATTATTAGTCGATTATTTAGTTTCCGGCGGCGTCGTAGGAGATTCGCCCGGGAATAACATTGTTGGTGGTACAGGAGATATTTTATGGTTTGGAAATCCTTGTTTCGATTTCGCAGAACTCTCTGAGATTACCGGAGACTATTTCCCGAGTGATGTCGATGACGCCATGGTTTGGGGAGGCGCACATGAGATTGCGCCACTGATCATACTGCCAGATGTAGTTTTCTTTGGTGGTCATGATATGACCATAACGGGTGAAGAGTGGGGTTTTGACACCACGGATCTAACCCTTGACGCTCGAATCGAAGGATATGCTGGTTATGTTGGTCTTGTGGGCGTGCGCGAACTCACAGGCTTGCCAGCACGCCAAGCTTATGATGATGCGTCACATTCTGACGACATCTCGGCCTACTCAGAAGGCATCATTTCGGGTCCATTTGGAGAGTTGTCCACCAAGCACTTTAGGTTCACTAACGATGATGGCACCGTACACGAACTTGCAGATACCGACCGCACCCGCAACAATTATATTCAGATTCAAGACCCGACACGGGACAACTTAACTAAAGCCGCCTATGATGAGATCTTCCTGCCACTGAATGATGACGATTGGAGATCCATTCTATTTAGTGTCAATCAGCGCCCCGACGGCGATATATATTTCAATTGGCACCGTACGACTCACACCTACACCGGCACCTCGACGCCCTACCTTCCATCGATGGACACCTACAACATCGAGGCGCGCCTTAAATGGAGACCGGCGGAGTCAGACGGCAAGCCTAAGTACGGGTTTTATGATATACCAACAGGAATTACCGACCATTCCTACTGGTGGGACGGCGACTACCCAAGCTTGGGTGCATATATGCAACAATATGTGTACACCTTTGCCGCTAGATTAGCACATGAAATGTTAGCGAGATCGACAGTTGACGTTGATCTGGATCCAAGAGGCCAAATCGAGGGACATGGTTGGCGTGCAAAACGTAAACATAACTCCAATCGGCCCAGAGCGCGCCGGACCGATCGTGATTTGACGGAATTAAAATATTTAATCGAGACCTATTATTTGCCAGAAGCCGAACGTCGAATTGATGAAGAAGATGATGACCGCTATTCACTCATTATCCGCGGAAGACAAAACTACGAAGAGTATAAATTCAGATCTAGTCATATGCTGACGGGAGAAGATCCTATTGAAATCCATCGTCGCATTAGGGATGCTTTAGAACTTATGCTCGATGTCATCGACGATGAGATCGCCATCCCAACCGAAGCCCACTCCCCCCGGGGGGCGGCAACGATGGGCATGTCTTATGTTCTCAATGATTGCGATCCATCGACAGCATCATATACAGGCCCGGGCGACTTCGATGCGCGCTACCGAGAGTACGATACGGAGGACTAGCTCAGTATCTTGAGGATTCTATCCATTTTAATTTTAAACAACAACATTATGCACTATTTAATAAAGGAGCGATATTATGCCTAAACCAAAACAGACATCAAGATCAAACGATGAAAAACGAGCGAAAGCTGCCACAGGTAAAGCAAGAATACCTATTGGCGTAACAAGAAATAATTTGGTCCGGACCACCTCCGCGTTTAGTCCACAACAAGTAGTAGCATTAGCTCTTAGTGATTTATCGGCAGATGGCTATGCACAAGCAGCGTCGACCCATTCAACACTACAAAATAGTGAAGAATTGTTAAATTCTTTGGGTTTTATGCTTGTACAACAAGAAAAATTATATGGCGAAGATAATGACTCTGTAGAATTTTCGAAAGACTTTTCTCTCGCAAAAACGATAAATGTCGATTCAACCATTGAAAACAATAGAATTGTAGATCCCGATCTTTCAGATTTGACACCCGAACCGCTCAGCGCCACTGACAAATTCAAATCGGCAACAGACAGTTTCTATGATTTGGATGATGAAAAGACCGACAACATTAAATTAATGGAAAGAGAACACAAAAATCGAGAGCGCAAAAAACTTTTCAAAATTTCACAATTGATAGTTAATATAACTCGACACACTAATAATCGTATGCTTAAAAGACAACCAAATAAAGCAAAATTAAGGAGGTAGAACAATGTCGTGGGATCCGTATATTTATTCTTCCGAGGGCATCAAAGTCGGCGCGCATACATGCATTGATTTAACTGGGCTCACTTTAAGCTCAGCCGCTCCAGATTGGACAGATTATGGCTATCGCGTGTTTCATACCGACGACGTAACAGCAGACGACCACTCTGCGATAGATTGGAACTCAGAAACATATCCCCATCATAGTTCGTATGCATATGTGAATCTCACGGATCCGCCGACCGATGAACTTTACATAGCTTTCGCCGCGGAGTATGGATCTGTTGAGATGTACATGCCCATGGCCCCAACGGGATATCCGGAAATATACTCATCTGGGGAAAATAGCGGCCTTATGGCCAATAATCAACCATTTAAGTGGTCTTGGGCCAAAGCTCTTTGGAGATACAGTATTGAAGACACCGGTACCGCCACCTTCACCGCCACCACCGGAAATCCGATGCCCAATATGAGTGGGTTCTATGGCCGTTGGGATATTTTAGATGATTTTTATCTTAATAAAATAACCACTTGTCCGTATTTTTTTCCCTTTAATCTGATAAAAACTGAAGGCATGTTCGCCATGTGGGAAGGATTCCAAGAAGTGTACGTGTACAGTAAGCAATTCCATAACGCCCCGACGAGTTTGGATGGCAACATGCTTAATTCAAACCTTATGAACGCCACCACCCACCGAGGTTTATACAAGGAAGCCTCCGATGTCGATGGATCACCCATATATGATTTGGGTATAGAAGAAAAATATCAAGTCTTTTGGCCGCGGTTTGATGTGTCCGATTATGATACCAAACATGATGAAAGAGATTATAGAAAATTTCATGTGGCAACCACAGCGCAGTTCGGCACATACCAGAGAGTACACACAAATCTTTATAAGAGATATGTACACCCAGATTATAATAGAGGACAAAGAGACACTTATATAAGCAACAGAGTCGCCGCATTGGAGCAAATGCTAGAATTGGCTGAATCACTACCTAAAGAATACAGAGTCAGAATGCAACCGCACAGTCACATCCAAGCCTCACAGTTGAGTTTTCTGCCCTCAGAAACAGCTACCACAGCTGGCACCTCTACCTCGGCACCAACATCAGCAAGTCCCACAGGCGGAGAATATTAATGTCACTAGACTACACTGATCTTGAGATTTTAGAACATTTAGACGAAGACGCAGACACACTAGTGGTCTCGGATAATAACAGTGTTACAGGAACGTATTTAGACTTAATCTCTTCAAATTTAATTTATCAACTTTCGTCAGAATACATGAGAAAAGCAATTGGAGGATTTTTCTTCATAAAAGATAATTTAGATTATAATAAATCAGTTTTTGTTGGTAATATTTTGCAAGTCGAGACTGAGGAGGATATTAGAGGTCTATTGATGGCGATTGTTGACCCAGTATCAGATAAAATTTCTAAAATTGAAGCTAATGTTGCTAGAATCTTTCCTATTGACGAGTCTGTTGCTTTACCAAATTTAAAAATCCCGTTTAGGATGTACTGTGATAGTGAAAACGTACCCGGAGATGTGTTTTGGAGAGAATACTTTACCGGCGGCAACTATGGAAATAGTGATTTCAAAAATTTACACGATATCGATAATGTTTATTATGATATTGCGATAAGTTTAAAGACGCCTATTGATTATAAAGTTTTAAGAGCTTATGAGTATTTAGGTGATGATCCCGGCACTGACCGGTCAATATTTGAAGCAAAATGCCAATATAAAGACTATAACCACTACGTACAAAATTATCAGGACTGGACTAGCGCCTTAGAAAGCGAATTACTAATTCCGAATTACAACATTGTCGTTGATAAGTTTGTATCATTATCTACTTCATTAACCGCAACCGATGCTGAGTTAGCCATATTCGCAAGGGACCGCCGTATTAGTTACACTGATGCTTATAACAATGTTATGGAATATAATGTAGTTCCGGGTATTGATATGTTGACAGCAGCAAAGGACGAATATTATGGTTCGTTTTTTGTTAATCATCGACATTCGAATGAATTAAAACAAAACGTGATCAGACATCAAGAAAATATAATATTTTCTCATGAGTATTTTAAAAATTATTTTGGAGGCAGTGAGTTTACTGAAGACTTCATGCCTGATTGGGGCCTCGGATCAGTAGGTGAAGTATTAGACTCGGCCGGCTTGGAAATGGAGAAACATGCATCAACATTTTACAGCGCTCAAATCAATTTTACAAGACACAAACATGCCGATGAAGCAGAACCCGACCGCCCTAGACCTGAAGTAGAAAATCTGACAGCAGACAGCATTGATCAGCCAACGATGTCATATGGTAAGTCTCTGTTAACATACGTCTCCGGCGGCCCCCCGGTTTCGCCACCCCCGCAACCGATTTCATCGACCCCTAAATTATTAGAGATATTAAAAGATATAGACGAGGGTAATATCACTGATGTGCCAATTAGAAATCAGTCATTTGGTTATGCAAACAATTTTATGACTGTTGACACTGAAGGCGGATTGCCCAGTGACATCCGACCCGCCGCTGACTTACCGCTTGACACAATCGGTTTAAAATCAATTAATTGGATGCAACTATTGACTTATATTTATAACAATTATGATGTTGCTATAAATGATAATTATATTTTTTTGGGACCTCAAAAGTCCGAATATGCCAGCACAATAGCTATGGATACTCTCTTTAGAAGCAAGCTCAGTCAAGATATTTTAGCAGCCATAAATCGATCCCAAGAGGCCATGGCTTCCTACTTCCAAAACCTCATGACTGAAACTTTGGAGGGTGATGGTCTGGCATGGTCGAACCAAGAAGAAGTTTTTAAAAAAATATTATCTCCGACTAAAAAATTCCAAGAAGTTATGGCGTACAAAATTGAAAAAATTGTAGGCACTCCCACAAGCGATGGTACTACACAAAATGTAATTCAAAAATTCTGGGTCTATAACGACGTACACGCACCAGACGTTATTAATATTGCCGATTCACAAGTTAAATATGGTCAAACATACACTTATAGGATCAGTGCGTATACATTAGTGATGACACATAAATATAAATATGCAGATTATAGACTTACAAAACAAATTGGTTCCGGCCAAAAATTGGATCCGGACGATGCAACAGAAGATCCTAAATTTTGCTTGCAGTTCTATAATCCTGCAACTAACGAAAGAGCATCTCAAATTTTCTCAAAAACATTACCAGAAGATGATATACACTCTTCCATGCTTGAATATGCCAAGTCTGCGTTTTCCGGAGAGAGCGACTTTGCCGTTGATCAAATAGATATAAGCCTCTCTCCACAATTAGTCGATTTTAATTTATATTTAGAGCCGTGTTTGGAGCTTGTGGAAATACCTTTCGCACAAAAAACAGTAAATATCATAGACAGCCCTCCTAATGCAATTAATGTTGTTCCGTTTCACTTTATTGATAACTCAGATAGAATAGGGTTTAAGATCGGTCAAGATAGCTTTGTTCAAAGACCATATCCAGAAATAGTGACATCGACAGACTTAACAACAAAAGCAGAGTATCTTCGTTCTAGAGAGAGAGTTAACTACCAAAACATAGTCGAACCATCACAATCGCCGGCGAGATACATTGAAATGTATAGAATAGAGAAAAGACCTAATGCTTTCACAGACTTTAGAGACGGTCTAGTATCAACAATGGATCTGAGAATAGAAAACAGCTTGTACAATTATTTGGATTACATCACAGCAGATCAAATTGTGCCTAATAAAAAATACTATTATGTCTTTAGGCTTTTAAACGAAAACAGAATCCCGGGCCCACTCTCACAGATTATAGAGGCTGAGCTAACAAATGATGGTGGTTATATTTACTCGACATTTGACAAGGTGGATTCTTCTGAGTTTAGTCCAAATAAAATTCAAACTAAAACCAAAAATGCTAAAAAAATATTTCAACTTGAGCCGCACTTGGATCAACTAGCGTTTGATTCCCAAGCCTGCGATTTTACAAACACTGCTTCCGAAGAGGTTGATAATCTTCAGGTTGGAATTGCCGCACAATCAATTTGGGATAGCAAGAGATTTAAAATCAGACTGACCTCTAAGAAAACAGGCAGAAAACTAGATCTCAATACAGGGTTTAATTTAAGAGTGAAAGACTTAACCGAAGAGGAAGAGGAGTCAACCATCGCCGCCACCGGCGACTGGGAAGACACCGGCGACACCGGCGGAGGCGGCGACGATGGCGACACCGGCGGAGGCGACGGCGGTGGCGAACTCGACGAGGCGCCCATCGGTGGCGACGACACGACGCCCGACCCAGATACGGATCCGGTCGTCCCGCCGATACCCAAAGGCGGAGACCCGTCCATATATGCAATGCAAGGGACATCCTACTTCCTTTACGAATCTCAAGTACATTGGATAAATTACGGCGGCCCTGATGAAGTGTCAGTTTGGAGGAAGATATATCAAATAATGGCTTCGATTGATTACGGTGATCCTGCCACGTCGCCAACCGACGAGAAATATCATGCACTCATGACCGCCCTTGGGGTATGGGTTTATAACAACCGCGAAGTTCCAGCAGATAGTTTAGACAACTCCATGTTTGCTGACCATCTCGCGAGACTTTTGACCTATTATCGCGATGTTCCAGCCGGCGTGACGGATTGGGTTGGAGATTATTTCGAAACTGAAGAAGTGGCGCCACCAGTCCCTCCATTGTTGGGCTATATAGATCCCTCATTCTTAGAGGGAGGAGGAGCTTACGAATGGACCGCCCGAACCCGCGACACGATCATTGCAGGTATGGTATCTGCCGGCTCAACTGTCAGTTGAGCACGGTTGAATAAGAGAACTAACAAATAACTTAAAAATTTATATAATTTAAGGTAAACTATTTAAAGTATGGCATTTACAAAAACTAGCGATTCGATCATAATCAAAGCTACCCTGACCGAGAAGGGCAAAAAGCTCCTTTCTCGCGGTAATTTTAAGATTGCAAAATTTGCTTTAGGTGATGATGAGGTTGATTATAGGTTGTTTAATGCTGAATTTCGAGATGAAATAGATTATAAACCGGCCTTGACAAAAACTTTACAATTTGAGGCTTTAAAAGATATTAACAAGAATATACAATTTGGTTTGAATTCTTATGATTCTGGAATTTTGTATCTAACAAATGATGAATTAGAAGCCATCGAGCCAAGCTTGCATGCATATCTACATTATTTACCGATTTTAAAAACTAATAATATATTAAGTTACTCGCCCACTAAAAGGAATGATAGATATTATGTTTCTGTAAATGATGAGACTACTAAAATAATAAATGACGGTATCTCCAACTTTAAGTTCTTGCAAACTAACAATTTGGACATTACTAAAATAACAATAGAGTCTGGAATTGATAACGCTCCAAGTGGTCCGGACGAACTTCTACCAACCCGAGGCAATAGGAACAAACTTATAGTTAAAAAATTCCTACTCGATAAAGATTACATGGTTATGGCAGACAACAGATTCATCTCTACAGTAGCAGGAATCAAGAAAACATCTAGGTTTGAAAATTTTGCCAGTGGTGATGCTATTATTAACTTTCACACTGCTCAAGAATCAGTTGCAATATCATTAGAAAGCGAGTTTGAATATTTTGCTACATATCCGATCCCAACTATACCAAATTTAATTGCTCTGCATGCGTTGACCCTAGATGTCTCCGATGAGGTATCAAAAGTATATTCTGCATTTGATGGGCCTCGAGGCGCTATAGCTGCATTGAATATATTAGTAGACAATCAACTTAAAGTAAATTCAACCGGCACAAGAGACGACAGATTTGTACAATTTGGGACTCTAGATGATATTACTTTTAATGAATTACCAACTAGAAAGTTTGATTATATAGATACGACTATTTATGTTATGGGAGTAACAACAAATTCAAGAGTTCAAATTCCATTGAGAATTATAAGGTACGCAGGTACATAAATTTTTTTAAATAATAATTATTTATGGTAGACTCATACAAAAAACAACTAATTATTTAGTTAAAGAGGATAATAAATGGCTTTTTTAGACAATTCGGGTGACATTATACTTGACGCGGTCCTGACGGAAATCGGCCGCAAGAAAATGGCAAGAGGTAATTTTAGTATTTCAAAATTCGCACTTGGTGATGATGAGATCAATTACGAACTTTATAACAAGAACCACGCTTCGGGGTCAGCATACTATGATCTAGAAATTATGCAAACCCCAATTTTTGAATCAAATACTGCCAGAAACGCAACAATCAATTATGGACTTACAAGTATCAACAATAGAAGATTGTTATACATGCCGGCAATAAAAAGAAATAACATAGTTGATCGCTCTATGTTACCAGTAACAAACATATATTATTTAGCTGTCTCTGACGGTGTTACTTACGATGCGCTTGTAACTGCTTTTGGTGGTATTGCCGGCGGCGGCCAAAGAAAAGTCTTATTGTCCGGAAAGCGGGATTCATCTGCCATTCTTCTGGAAACAGGTATTGACAATTCCGAAATTGCGGGCACCGCTGCTAATAGAATCAACTTGATACAATCAAATAATTTAACAGAGGCTTACTTTGATGTCTCCGTCGATAGTAGGTTTTTATCTTCTGTGCTGGGCCCCACAGGTGCCACAACCTTTAGCAACAATGGACCTTCGGGCGATTCACAAATTTCAATTGTATTGGCACCAAAGCTGCCAAATCGTCGCGACCCATCGCGCACAAACCACTCGTTTATTAGAATCCCGGCCGTGACAAATAATGTAGTTAAAAGAGAAAATGACAACAAGGCAGATACTGCAACATCAGTTATCGCCGGCCCTCGCGCTTCAATGACTGCTTTAAATTTTAGCACCACTATTTTGGCTCCCGACGATTATAAGCGCTATGGAAAAACAGGCCAAACAATATCGGGAGCGTCTGGAACATACAAATATATTGATACAATGGTTAAAGTTGTTGGAAGTTCAGGCCTTCAAGAACAACTGCCAATTAGGATCGTAAAAAAGGAATAACGGAGTTTATAAATGCCAGTAAAGAATTTTCAGCCGATTAACCCGGCTACAGACATAACCACAACTAGAACGTACCTGCATGAAATTGTACCATGTACAGGTTCTATTATTAGTGGTACCTACGGAGCATACGGAGCAGAAAGAAACATAAAAAACTATTCACACGGTATGTTTCAGAGCGTGTATGATTATCCGTTTTTGAGTTCATCAGCAAACCATATTTTTGATCTAACAGTAGGGTATGCTAGTGCCAATGCTCTTTCTTCGAGTACAAGTATACAGAATGCCAAGAAAATTAACATGTACAACCAGCACGCACAAACACTTTTGGGCTTTACTGGTTCGACCAACGATATTAGAGTGTTCGAATCAGACTTGATCTTAGATAATATTAATGCAATGAGAGAATGTTTTTTCATCGACTTTTCCAGATTGTTAATAAAAGATGAAATTAAGAAAAATACTTTTAGTATTACTCTCGGATGCGATACTTTCCCGAATCCGTACTCAACCGCTAACAGAAGACTAACACTTCAAGATGCGAAAGCAAGAATTAATGGAGATAATGTCAATAACGCAGATGGTGGTGACTACGGGGTGCTGTTTTCTAATTCTGCTGGTACGGGTGACGGCCTTGGAGTTATTTTCTATCAGGCCGGCATCGCTGTTATTACAGCTTCAGCTTTTGATGCTAGTGCCCGCGGAGCTTGTGCCGATTTTAGCAAGCATCCAACACACGGGTTTCAATCTGTTAAACAAACACTAACCGGATCTTCAATTTCTGGTACAATGAACGCATTTAGGCACAGAATACAGAACATTGCATTCAACAATACAACTGAAATCAATTCTACTATTTACTTTTGCCGCGCCCCCTCAAACAAATTCAACTATAGTTCGAACCCCACATATGTAAGCGGCAGTAAAATTAGAGTTAAAAATATCGCATCTGATAATCCCGTTGCATACGTAACCACAGTAGGTCTTTATAATTCACAAAACGAATTATTGGCAGTTGCAAAACTTTCCGAACCACTTAAGAAGAGTGTCGATAACGAACTTACAATCAGAGTAAGATTGGATTACTAAAATGTCGCACCGCAAGTTCGGTAAAAACGATATTTTGATCAATACGCTGAAAGCTAATCCGCGTAGTGAATTCTTAATCTACAGTAGTAGTATATTTTACAACAACCGCGGTACCCAACAAGGTGCTTACGCAAGTAACGCTATAATGACCGAAACCGGGTTTATCAATTTGTATGAGTACAATATTGATAAAGGTACCAAGACCCCATCCGATGGTCCACAAAATGACAAACTGAGATACCCTTACTTGTCGAAAGATAGCACTAGAGTTAGTTTAAGCATGGTAACCGGTGCAACAACACTCACAGAATGGAGCACTGAGTTTGCTCATGGTGATATAATGGCGGGCGTATATCCGCAAGTTGCTAGTATTAAAAGAGAATTCATAGCTACTCCATCGGCCTCTGATGCCGGCGGTTCTGACTTATGCAAAGAAGGCCGTGCAGAGTGTGCACACAACTACTCTTACATGTCGTTAAGAAATATTTTAAATCATTATGGCGTTATGAGTGAACACTACAGAGTCAGTAGTTCTGCGCGTAATTTGGACGAAGAAGAATTAAATTTAATACACATTCCATCAATATTCTACGGAAATAAAATCAAACCCGGCACAGTATCCCTACAGTGGTATGTAACAGGTACGCTGATATCTGAAGTTGCTGATTTAAAACAAAATGGAGAATTGATCGAAACAGGCAGAGGTTTACACTCAGTAATTGGAACAAACGGAGATGTAAAATCCGGAAGCGTCCAAGGTGTTGTACTGTATAATGAGGGATTTTTGCTTTTGACAGGTTCTAAGGTGATCACCACTCGTACTTCGATAAAAGGAATTCTTGCCGATAACAACTCCGGAAGGTATCCTCGATGGATTTATTGGGGCGCCGGCGGAAGAGACGGTATTGCTGGCGCCATTGACGGCGCCAGCGATGATAAAGGTCTCTCATTTCGCTCAGCTTCATTTGGCTTAAAGTTTGAAGGAGAGACAGCTACCGAGACAATGACCCTTTATGCTCGCGCCCACAGAGGGGAAGTCAATTTTTCAAATAATCCAACATTCATCAAATACAACCAAAAAGTTATGGAATTTACCTCTTCGCACGTTTATGAAGAAAACAAAGAAAGACTGTTAAAAAATATTGTCACATCTAGCTTTGCTAATCATAACGAAAAATTTAGAAGACAAGTTTATATTTCAAAAATTGGTGTTTACGACGAACAAAAAAACCTAATTGGTATCGCCACTTTGGCTGATCCTGTCTTGAAAGACGAAAACGAAGACTACGTATTTAAACTTAAGCTGGACATGTAATGCCCATTGTTATAATATCGCCACTTATCACCAAAATGCTGTCAATAGTTATCAGCGTGTCCGCGATCACCCTATATCCGTTCATATTCTTGTCAGGAGAAGCTAATGAATATGAGATGAATCACGAACTCATCCACTATGAACAACAAAAAGAGTTATATATTGTAGGTTTTTATTTTCTTTATGTATACGACTATGCCAAAGGTATGCTAAAATATAAAAACAAAGAATTTGCATATTATCAAATTCGCTTTGAGCGTGAAGCGCATGCATACGATAGAGATTTAGGTTATATCGCTGATCGCGAAAAGTATTCTTGGAAAAAATACGAGGTTTAAATGATTTTGGGTGTTGACGTTTCGACAAGCATCACCGGTTTTGCAATCGTAGCTGATGGACAGATTGTATATTACGATTCAATTGATCTGAGAAAACACAAAAATGTTTTCGACAAGACAATAGCCATCAAAGAAAAGATACTAGATCTATACGAGATGTATCAGCTTAACAACGATGACAACCCAACTTGGGGAGATTCGGATTACCCGATCCAGCACATATATGTTGAGCAGCCATTCACATTCTTTAATTCTGGCGGTTCTTCTGGAAAGACAATGGCAGCGCTGCAAAGGTTCAATGGCATTGTATCGTGGATATTGTTTGAGGTGTTTGAAATCCGTCCTGAGTACATTGGCGCCACGTCCGCACGTAAGCAGGTAGGGATTAAGATCCCGCGCGGCCAGAAAGCAAAACAGGTGGTATTACAACACTTGCTTGATACGGAATCAGCGTTTAAAATAGAGTATACTAGACATGGTAACCCAAAGCCAGAAAGCTATGATCGTGCCGATGCAATAGTTATTGCAAAAGCAGGATGGGAAATTGAAAATTAAACACTATTTATATTGTAGATATTCAAGGAGAATCATCAAATGGCCGTAGTAGTCACCGATCAGCCCAGCACCTTTGGCAATAAATTAGTGCTCGATACAGCACCAACCAACACAGCAGCCGCTAATACAACTTCGGCTGCCGGCGTTTTTCATATGATCGAGATTGACAATTCTAATTACGACACCGCGGTTTACGTAAAGATAGCAGATTCCACAAGCGGAACTGTCGGCACCACTGCGGCTACTCTGGTTTTTTATTGTCCTGCGAACACCAAACAAAGTTATATAAGTTCGAGAGGAATTACATTTGGGGCCGGCTTCACACATTGGTGTGTAACGGGTGCTGCTCAAGCAAACACTGGCGCCCCTCTTATTCCACCAACCATACGCTATGTTATTGCAACTTCATAGTACGAACCTTGATTATTTAAACTTATAATGAACTATATACTACATCGATGAGAAGGAACACAAATTATGGCACTTAGTATTAGTGAAAAAACCAACACAATGGACGAAAAGCTTGTTTATGATGATGTATGCGGTGCTATGATAAATAATACAACCGGCGGACCGGGCAAGCTTTATTCATTAGAAGTCGTCGCCGGCGCCACCGCCGTATATGTAAAATTATTTGATAGCATCTCTGCCACTATCGGTGTCACTCCTGCGACAATGGTTTTATATGTGCCGGCCAACAAGACCCGAAGTTTTGTTTATCCTGATGGGATACAATTTACTGAAGGATTTAGTCATTGTTGTGTTGCAGCAGCAGCGGAAGACCACACAACTCTTCCCACCAACAAACCCGCAGTTTATTACGTAACATCGTAGAATAATAAGTTGACATCTAATTTTAGGTGTGTTATAATAAATTTGATATTTTTGTTAACTAACAGGAGATATAATGAAAGTAGAAAATGGACACAATGTTAAGGTGCATTACCGCGGTACCTTTACAAATGGAGAGGAGTTCGACAGCTCTAGAAAAAGAGGAACAACTCTAGATTTTGAGGTTGGCAGCCCCAATCTTATTCGCGGCTTTAACGAAGCAGTAGTTGGCATGGTCGCCGGCGAAACTAAAACATTCAACCTCACCTCAGATGAGGCGTACGGACAAGTCAATCCTGAAGCATTCCAAAATGTTCCAAAGATTCAGTTTCCAGATGACTTTGTATTCGATATCGGTACAGCTGTAATGGCACAAAGACCAGAAGGCCCCATAAGAGCAAAGATTCACGAAGTTCGAAGCAGCGATGTTGTATTAGACTTCAATCATCCGCTAGCTGGTAAGGATCTCACTTTTGAGATTGAAATGATTTCTATCGATGGCCAAGAGCCCGTACAGATGGCTAATTGGAACACAAAGATGAAGAAGGCCGAACTTTTTGAAATTGCAAAGTCACAGGGGTTGAGCGTTAGCACTCGATCGACCAAGGCACAAATTATTCAAGCATTGCAAGCTTAGGCTTGACTTTGGATTTGGTCTGTGCTATGTTATGTGGGGACCCACATGAACAAGAAAGAAGCAAAGAAGATCTTAAATGAAACGCTTGGGAACTACATCGACAAAGGGCATGAGTATCTTTTCACATGTCCGTCGTGTAATCACCACAAGCGTAAATTCTCTATCAACCTTGATAAAAATGTATTTAAGTGTTGGGTTTGTGATTATCGCGGTCGTAATATTAGGCGCGTTATTCGCCGTTTTGGTTCCTATCTCCAACTACAGAAATGGGACTCAATATCGGATCGTGCAGACTTGGAAAGATTTGCTGACCTTTTTAGCGACGTACAGTTGGAAAGAGGGAATCAAAAAGTACAACTCCCAGAGGAATTTGTAAGCCTCACATCTGACAAGCTGCCTGCCACTGGCCGGTATGCCATGAAATACCTCGACTCTAGAGGCGTAACAAAAGCCGATATTCTTAAATGGAAGATCGGTTTTTGCTTTGAGGGCGAATTTCGCAACCGAATCATTATTCCATCTTTCGACGAAGATGGCGATTGTAGCTACTTTATCGCGAGATCCTATACTGGAGACTCCTATAAGTATAAAAATCCAAGAGCGTCGAAGGATATAGTGTTTAACGACCTATTTATTGACTGGAATGAAGACCTAGTGCTGGTCGAAGGAGTTTTTGATGCACTTATCGCCGGAAATGCTGTTCCTATCTTGGGTTCAACCCTACGGTCCGGGTCCGACTTATTACGAAAGATTGTACGAAACGACACCCCAATCTATGTCGCGCTCGATCCAGACGCAGCCAAAAAAGAAAGACGGATTATTGAGATGCTGCTTCGCTATGATATTGAACTTTATAAGATCGATGTCTCGGGGTACGAGGATATAGGTTCTATGCCAAGGGATGTCTTTATTGAAAGAAAGAATAATGCAGCCTTTATCGATCGAGACAACTATTTACTGTTGAATTTACTATCAGCAGTATAAGGTACAGCATGTCAAAAAAACATTTGGAAGAACAAAAATTATTAATTGAAAACTTTAATAAGTGGATCAATGAAGGTGAGAAAGAACGACCCCTCGCAGAAGAGGAAGAGATCGATGAAATTGCCGTTCTGCCTGCTGTAATGGCTACTGGCATCGTTGTGAAAAAACTTGGAGGAGCAATGATGGATCTTCTAAAAGCTTATAATGATTTCACACAAATCACCGGTGAGATTGCTAGTGCTCCAGACTCTGAGGTTTCTCCACAAATCAAAGGCGCAGCAGAAGCTGCAGCCGAAGCTGTTCCAACGCTTCCCCAACAAATTATTAACTCAATTCTCCAAAAGAAACTGGGCTTAGATATAGATGTTGGTCCTATTAGTATGCCAAGTCTTGGCAGAAGTGCTGAGCCAGAAGAGCCTCCCCCTGAGTCACCCCCGGAGCCAGAATCCACCGCCGACGAACCCGAGCCCGGCCCTGAACCCGAAGATATGGAAGCTCGCGCAAAACTTGGTCTTATGCCCAAGGATAAACAAAATCGCTTGAAACAACTTAGGGATAAATATAAATCTGAACCCGAAGAAGGCGAATCAGATGAGCAATAAACATTATACAGAACAGAAAATGTTGATTGAAAACTTTCGCAAATGGCAAGCGGAAGAACTTCACGAAGAAACTAACAACCAAGAACGACTCGATGAAGGTATACTTGAATTGTTGACAATCCCGCCGATGGTTTTATACACATTAGGTCCATGGCTTAAGCTAGCTGTGCACCATCCCAAGGTTGAAGCCGCCCTATCTGGTACTGATGAAGAAAGCAACATGATGTTCCGCGCTATGGCCCTCGGCTTAAAGGGTGCTGACAATGCCGGCCAGTGGATTCAAGATTGGGCTAACAACATATTTGCGGAAGAAGATGCTAAAGGCAAAAAAACGGGCCTCATCACTCGTATGAAAAACGGAATTCTTCTTTTTACTTTTTTGATGACGCTTTGGTCAACCGCTGGCTTGGGCACTATTTTCTTATCTATGGCTGCCCGGGCAGTCCCGGCACTTGCACAAAAGATCTCACAAAAGATCTCTCTTGCTAAGAAAAAACTTGTGGGAGTAGTTGCTAGAATTAAAGGTGAACCCACACCTGATGAAAAAGCCGCAGCAGAAAAGAAAAAGGCTGATGAAAAGGCTGCCGCTGAAGAAGAGGAGCATAAAGAATTAGAAGAGCTTGAAAACTTGGAAGAAGAACAACGCCAAGTGATATCCGCGGCAGGTTCAGTCTCGGAAGTTATTGCCATGGCAAAAGAAGATCCTGAAAAGTTTATGGAAATGTATAATGTTTCGCTATCCGAAGAGGATTTAAAAACAATAAGAGAAGACCCACCCGCAGATCCTGCAGATCTTGAACAGGGTAAATCTAAAAGTAAAAGAAAAACAACAAAAGTTAAACTTCCACCGAAGAAGGTTTCTCCCGATGAATTAGCTGCTAGAACAGCACGCGATATGGATAGAGGAATGGGTCAGAAGCGTAGTATAGGCAGCCGCGTGGTTCGAGGCCTAAAAGACAGGGACTGATTATCGTGAAAATCAACGAAGCTAGATTAAAACAGATTATTGTTGAAGAGGTTACGAACCGTATACTTATTCAACTTATTGAAGAAGAACTTAAAAACATGGGTCTTCACGAAGATGAAGTTGATGATGATTATCAAGCAGCAAAACGAAGAGCCCGCAATAAAAAAATTAAAGATGCTGCTTTAGCCACGATTGTTGGCGGCACAGCCATCGCGGGACTTGGTGATCAATATAGAGATGCTTCAAAGGCGAAAAGTCAAGCCCGCTCCGATCGCGAGGCACGCGCAGAAATGAAAGCACAGTCAATGGCTGTAAAAAGAGGCGAACTAATAGATTATATCAATAATCCGGCCGCCTTCCGATGGGGTAAGGGCGGCGAAACGATGATGCAAGCACCCGGCAAAAGAGGGTATGGAGGCACATCTGTTTTACCTCCCAGCTATTCAGTAATCCAGCAAGTATATTTTGATAAAATGGCAGGTAAGCCCAGATATGGAATACCATCGCCGGATCAGATCCCGAAAATGGGTAAAACGAATCCATCAGCACAGGGTGATCCAGACTCAAATTTAGCGTCATTCTTCTCAGATTTTGACGAAGGCTATATGATTGACGCTGTTGGATTCATGGAAAATCACTCACATGTTAAACAAATGCCCGGCACTGGAATCGAGTCTGAAATTATAATGCTCGACCCCCGCGGCATCGACGCCGACTATGTTTTACCAGAGAACGGAATGACAGTAAAGGACTATTATAATTGGGCTTATTTTGGTCAATTTCTTAGTGCTGATGAGGTAAAAATGTTGGGTATGGAAAACCCAGAGAAAGAGGCCGACGCGAAAACGCAGAGCAAGATGGTAGATATTACCCCCTCTCAGCCCCCCGGAGAAGATTTGAAATCAATACCAGTACAGAAAGATACATGGAAAGAGAACAAAAAACGAAAGAAAACGCTTGCATAGTCAAGATCACTGTGTTATAATAAATAGGTGAGGGCATAATGAGTTTTGTTACTGATACTTTGTGGAAGGCGTTTTTTATCCAATTTGGAATGATATTGGCGGGGAATATATTACCTATACTTCTCCACTCTTGCTTTGGTATGCCCTACATAATTCTATAGGAGAGTATGTGAGCATCAAAATTGCACATGTATCGGATATCCATGTCCGAAAATTGAAATACCATAAGGAATACCGCGCTGTATTCGAACAACTTTATGAAAGACTGAAAGAGGAAAAGCCAGACATTATTGTTAATACTGGCGATACCTTTCATACCAAACTTGATTTGAGTCCCGAGGCCATCAAGATGATGAGTGAACTGTTTGTTAAACTAGCAGACATCGCTCCATATCATATGATTTTAGGTAATCATGATATGAATCTGAAGAACAGCGGCCGCTTAGATGCTATCAGTCCAATCGTGGATTATCTGGAACATCCGAATATCCACTTTCACAAACACGCGTCAGTTATTGAGGTTGCAGATGGCATCGACTTGCATGTCTTATCAATCGTTGACCCTGACAACTGGCAGCCAGAATTACCAGAAGATCGTGTCAATATTGCACTATATCATGGCTCTGTGGTTGGTTCGGTAACAGACACCGGTTGGATGATGACTCATGGAGATATCAGTCTCGACGAGATCGAAAAATATGATTATGCGTTGCTTGGAGACATCCACAAAACAGATCAGAAAGTTGACAATGAAGGTAGAGCAAAATATCCCGGCTCCCTTGTTCAACAAAACCACGGAGAATCAAATGATAAAGGTTATCTTATTTGGGATATTGAAGATAAAAACACATGGCAAACACGCCATGTCTCGCTTGTTAATCCGAAGCCGTTTATTACTATCGAACTTACTCGCAAGGGAAGAATGCCAAAGAATACCTCTATTCCGAATGGTGCTCGTTTGCGTCTCGTTAGCAATAATAATCTTCCGCTGGATGTGATGCGCCGCGCAGTTGATATCGCAAAGCACAGATTCAAACCAGAGAGCATCTCGTTTCTTAACAGAGCTTCTGGCGACCGCGGTTCCGTCGACGGCCTAGCTGATGACCTTAAGACTGAAAACTTGCGAGATATCGATGTACAAGAAGAACTCATCGACGAGTATCTTGTTGACTATCAAGTGCCACAAGAGACCATGGAAAAGGTTTATGAATTAAACAAAAAATACAATAAGATAGTAGAGGACAATGAAGATGTATCAAGAAATATTAATTGGAAGCTTGTTGATTTTGAGTTTGATAATCTGTTTAATTATGGTGAAGGCAATAGGGTATATTTTGAAGAGTTAGGCGGCATCATTGGTATTTTTGGCAAAAACTTTTCTGGTAAAAGTAGCATTATTGATGGAGTACTTTGGACCTTGTTCAACACTACATCGAAAAATGAACGCAAGAATCTCAATGTGATTAACCAAAATAAAGAGGACTGTAGAGGCGCCGTTAAAATTCAAATTGACGACCGTATATTTACCATTGAGAGACGCGCCAAAAAATATACTAAACGAATCAAAGGTGAAGAAACTCAGGAAGCTAAGACAGAATTAAACTTTGAGGTTTTCGATCCGGTCATGGGAGAATCAGTATCATTAAACGGTCTCACCAGATCTCAAACTGACGCTAATATTCGCAAACAATTTGGAACCTTGGAAGACTTTTCGGTGTCTTCTCTGTCTTCGCAACACGGTGCTTTAGCATTCATCGATGAAGGCTCGACACGGCGTAAGGAAATCATAGCTAAGTTCTTGGATTTAGAGTTGTTCGAACAAAAGTTTAAACTCGCAAAAGAAGATTCAGTTGATCTAAAAGGCGCCCTAAAGCGCCTAGAAGCGAAAAACTTTGATGAAGATATAGAAGAAACTACCGAAACATTATCTTCAGTAAGCAAGGAACTCAAAGAACAAAGAAGCAAATGCGATAATCTAAAGGGTGAGTTAACATCATTGACTGATAGCTGTGGTGAATTACAGGTTAAAATAGATTCTATTCCGGCCGAAATCATTGACATCGTTAACATCACCAAACAAGTTAGACATAAAGAAAATGAGGTTACAGACCTACTGTTAAAAGTTGATAAGCACGAAGAGACTTTAAAGATCAAACAAGGTTTATATGAGAGGGTGCTTGAGTTTATTGATAATTTTGAATTCGATAAATATCAAAAAGCTAAAATAGAAATTGATGATAAAAAGCAAACACTATCAGAACATGAAACTGAAATCGACAGGCTGACATCGGATTATGAATATATTATCAAAAAACAAAAATTGTTGGAAGAACACAAATATGATCCTGACTGTACATATTGCTGTGAAAATGAGTTTGTAAAAGAAGCACACTCAGCGGTTTCCAACAAAACCAAAGTGGAAAGAGAACAACACGCTATGCTAAATCTTGCTAGAGAAATTCAACAGCAAATTGAAATACTAGACCCAATACAAGTGGGTGCACAACTAGACAGATTTGACAAAATGAAAGAAAGCAAGAATATAGTATCGACTGCAATTGCTGATTTAAATCTTGAGATCGAAAGAAACAAAAATACCATTTTAACAGTCAGAAACGAATTGTCGGATTTAACGGTTATGAGAGATGAGTATGAAGAAAATAAGGAAGCGATCGAAAATCTAGAATCGTTGGTATCGGAACTAAATAAATGTCACTATTCGATTGAATTGACCAAAGAGAACATTGGAGTATGCGAACACTCGACATTAGAATTAGTGAAATCGTTGGGTTCTCAAGAACAAAAATTATCAAACCTCAAAGAACAAAAGAAAGAATATCAAGATTTGCAAACTGAGTTTGCGGCATACGATTTGTTTATGCGATGTACACATCCGAACGGAATTGCCTATGATGTTATCAAAAAGAAGATTCCGGTTATTAATTCTGAGATCGCCAAGGTACTTGCAAACATTGTAGATTTCGAGGTCTTTTTTGAAGCTGCAGGAAATAAATTTGACATATCAATTAAGCATCCTCAATATGATGAGCGACCAATTGAAATGGCTTCCGGCGCCGAGAAATCATTGTCTGCAATGGCTATTCGCCTAGCACTCTTGGGGGTGTCTTCACTACCAACGGGTGACTTATTTATCCTCGATGAGCCGGGCACCGCACTGGACGAAGATAATATGTCGGGTTTTATTCAGATTTTGGAACTAATTAAGGTATATTTCAAGAATGTTTTGTTGATCTCGCACCTTGATTCGCTCAAAGATTGTGTCGACATGCAGATTGTTATAGATAAGAAAGCAGGATATGCGAAGGTCAACCAATAATGAAAATCACAAAACAACAGCTTAAGCAGCTTATCAAAGAAGAGTTGGAGCAAGCTTTAGAAGAAACTCCAATCGAACTCCCAGAAGAACAAGAACAACTTGATGAAGGCATTATGAATACGGTAATAAAAGCGCTTCAAAGCCCACAAGTTAGAGAAGCATTAAAGAGTATAGTCCTACCAATAATTCAGGACGCCCTCCCGGAACTTGCTCCGAAGCCGATGGCAGGGTTCGAACCCGACCGGGAACCTCGGGACGCCGAGAACCCTGAACCAGTTATAAAGAAGGTTAGACAATAAAGGAATAAAATATGTCAGACGAAAACGATAACAACGAATTTGATTTTCTGCCTCCTGCAGAACCACCTCCCGCATTTGTGCAGGAGAAAGACAGTTACCACGAACAGGTAGATGCCGAAGACTTTGGTATGGTCGAAGACTTCGGGTTACAGATGGAATACTCTGACGAAGATTTACTCCCCGAGAACACCGCGCCGTCATCTATTAATGTCGGCTTTGTCGGTGTTGGCGGCGGAGGCAACAAAATGGCCAACGCTTTCATCGAGCTTGGTTTCAACAAAACACTGCTTGTTAATACAACAGGCAAAGACATTCCAAAGAATGTCGAAGAGGATCATGTGGTCCTTATTCCCGATTCTGATGGAATCGGCAAAAACACCGAATATGGAAAAGAGGTATTAAGTCAAAATGGTGCAATTATTGAAGATGCTCTGCGCATCAAACTCGGTAAGGTGGATTGGTTATTCGTCCTTGCTGGCGGTGGCGGTGGCACCGGTAGTTCTGTCACTGCTTTGCAGCCTGTCTTTGACCGTTACATGCGCTCTGTGCAGTCAAGCGGTCAGGTCGTTTATATAGTCTCTTGGCCAACAGCACAAGAAAATCTCAACCCCACAATCGCTCGTAATGCGTTGACGCTGGCAAATGATGTTGCTCAGCATCCGCATATCATTCTTGACAATGAACGAGCCACACGCTTACTTCGCGGTAGAATCGGCATGCTTGGCATGTACCCTGTCGCCAACACACAATTTGCTAAGTCGTTAGCCCAAGTGTTAAAACTCTCCACCGAGGATTCACCGATCCAATCTTTTGATAGCAAAGATTTGGAAACATGTTTGGGCAATGACGGTCGCGCTTTTATGGGCTCGACTATGATAAAGGACCCAAATACTGCAAAGCTTGGATCGGTGATTCTCCATAACTGCATGAATCGTTCTGCATGTCCTCCGCCGAAAGGCAAGGCTGCTGCAGGCTCGTTAGTGTTAGTTGTGTCAGAGGAGATGGTGGCTGACCCTAAAGTCAGCAAGAACATTGAGTCGGCAATCGCTTATGTCGGCGGTCGATGCGAGACACTTTTCTCTGGCGTTTATGTCAGAAAGAATGTGCCCGGATTGATTGCTATACTAAGCATGAATGGATTAGCAACATGAAGAAACTATTTGAAAATTGGCGAAGACATTTAAACGAAGCAGAATACGAGCCCGGGCGTGCTGTTGCCGATATTGATACCGGCAAAGATTATATGAGCCCTGAAGATCTTATGCGTGATGAAGTGCAAGACTTGGCTGACAAGTTTAATGTCGAGGCATCCGTTGAAATCGCTAGTGATGGAAAGCCTGCCATTTTGGTAACAC
>Ga0209756_1000548_pt1 | contig 36948 bp, 21 predicted proteins | sample ETNvirenome_6_85_FD_184071 | JGI IMG/M metagenome (GOLD analysis project Ga0209756, IMG submission 184071) | Marine viral communities from the Pacific Ocean - ETNP_6_85 (SPAdes) (version 3) | ecosystem: Environmental > Aquatic > Marine > Oceanic | place: Pacific Ocean | collected 2013-06-19 | reverse complement strand
AGAGTCTATTAGAGACATAGCAAAGTCTCCAATGCTCATTCCTGACTCTTCTAACTTACCCATTACTCGTCGTCTTCGTCAGCTTCTTCGTTGGTAGCTTCAACAATAAGACCAGCTTCGGAAAGAACATCAAGAATTTCTTCTGCGTTCTCAATAATGAAAGACTCTTCAACGGACTCAGAAATGAGACCAGCTTCAGATAAGACTTCCATCATAGTAGATGCATGTTCTTGAAGGACCTCATCAGTAAGCTCCTCATCTAAATGAGTAGCACAAAGGGGACAAGCAATAGCGTCCTCTTCCGTAATACCTTTAGGGTCATTCTTCTTATTATCGTAAGCACTCTTACCGACTTCTTTAGCACCTTCCACTTCAGGACCAGCACCCTTAATCTTCTCATCAACACGAATACCAGCCTTATCCCATGCACGGGACTCAAGTAACTCGCTCACAAACTCATCAGTAACTATTTTGTTCATTTTTTTCTCCAAAAAAAGTATGCGGGAATGTACCCGTCTGTTAATATGTAGACCTCATTAAATTTAATAGGGACTATTTTATAAAAAATTCCCCTAATCAGCAAATACCGTAATATTTGCTGATTGAATTATAGTCCCACATTCAGTATATTTGTCCCCAACCCTAGCTATACCCACAGGAGTACTGTTTGGAAATACCATAACCGTAGGAGAAGCGGAAGGTAGTGTTGGGGAATGCATTATCGTACAGTCACCGTTGCCGTTTACATCATAAGAATGAGGGTAATCTTCAGTACGCCCCCCTTGATAATGCACAGGTATATCATTTACGGTTACAGTCGAATCCCCCTCAAAACACCTTGTATTAAAGGTACAAATATGGTTTGTAGCTATAGGATTCCTTTGTACTGCTATGTTACTCAATTTATTGGTCCTGGGGGGTCCACTCTTTGATCAAGAGGCTTTTGCTCTACTGTAGTATATCCAGCTAGATAATTAGTATCAGTGATCTTTCTGTAATTACTTCTAACTTCTGTTATTTTACCTGGGTAATTGCTATTTACTTCATCATCAGAGGATATCTTTCCTGTGCTTAAAGTAAATCTAGTTTTAATCCAGTCTGGGTTTTCTGTATATAAATCTTTCATTTTGCTCCTGTCTATAGTATTATATACCTGTTCCCAAGTAACTGTGTCATTAGTTAATTCCCAATTTTCCTTTAGATCTTTTAAGCGAGAAAGAAGTTGTCTCATGCCAAATTTGGGACGAGGTAATACAGGGGATCCAGTGGTGTACCTCTCTAGATTACTTATATTGGACGGGTTAAAAGTATAATAAATAGCATTTATATCATCCTGAGTTTGTCTGAACCCCCTATCTGGGTAAGAAAAATTTTGCTCTAAATAAGGAGCATCCCAAGTATCACTTCTAGTTGGATCTGCATTGATTGTAAATTTTATTTCTCGCTCTCCATAAGACATTTGCCGTGATATAAAATGAGAAGGTACATTCTGATCTTTGTCAGAGGGGATAAGTACTATTAGAGGAGCTACTCTCTTTAGGTATATATCGGATAGAGGATCATCTTCAAATAGATCAAATGTAAAATCTTTAGAAGTTATGGTCATATTATTTGCGTGAGTTATGTAATTAAATATTGGGTCATCTGCATCCACATAAAACACCATGAAGGGCCAAGGAGTAAATTTTACTAAATTTTCCATAGTGGTAGTATTAGTCTCATAGGTGTAAGTAGCTGAAGTAAGAGATATAAAACTATTTGTAGTAGGCCCAGAAGTAACACTAGAAGGATCTAAAGAAAGGAAATAATAATTATCTCTTTTATTGTCAACTCCATACCTCTCATCTATTCTTGAAGTTAAATCAGTCTTTACATTTAAAGTATACTCATACTTTTCGCCCAATAAAGAACAAATCTTCTGAAGATGTTCTAACTGAAGTATACGACCCCTATGAAATTCTCCAGCAACAGACAACTCTAATAAATTACCCCTAGAACCCGTAAATCTTTGTATATTACCAGGACTCATAGAAAGAGAACCATTAGAACCTAAAGATATGTTATCACTTATATCATAATATAATTGGGTGACCGTCCCATTAGATAATGTAACAGGTATATTCTTTTTTAAATCTGTAGATAAAGTTTTCCATAACTGCATTCTTCTTTGTGTTAACCCATCATAAGCATCAGATTGTAACGGGTAAGATTTTTCACCAGCCATCCTGATAGCCTTAGCCTCAGAAGTGTAGGTGGATATATTTGCATAAGTAGATCCTCTAGTATCTGGATATTTAGACTGTACATTTTTAAGATTCTTTAAGTATTTAATTAATTCAGAAGCAGTTACTGAATTTAATCTGTTCGATATTAATAATCGTCTTATAGTTCCTAGTACTTGTGATCTTATTGATTTACCAGTAGCAAGTTTAACTTGATTTATTAAGGATACTATATGATTCTGTAGACTTTGCTCTATATGATCATTACTTAAATTAGAATAAGGGAAATCAGAAAATAGCATAGAACTTACATTATTCATCTGATACACTGCAAGTATTGCTGCATGTACCCCCTTCTTAAAGAGAGTCGGTGGCAAAGATCCTCTACCAACTTCTTGAAATTTTGGTCTAGATGTAAAGTATTTTCTATTACTTGTATTTCTTTCATACATAGTATCAACATGATTATAAAGATATACAGAATCCTTAGCCTCAAAATCATCGCTAAACTCAGGGATCTCCCCACCGTCATCATCCCCAGGGGGCGGGGTCTCCATACCACAATCTGTATCTGGATTCACACACTTTGTATTTGGGTCACATTTATGTGGACAAGGCTTCAATATTGGGGCACATACCCAATCTGGTATACCTACCCCACCTTTGTTGTAGCACTCATCGCAAAGTTTTTCACAAGATGAACTAGCATCACATAATTTTTTCGTTTTATAGGATCCATCTGGGCACTTATTCCACTTATCCCTGGGGGTATCTCTTTGGCAGCAAACGTATGATGGGGTTGCAGGACAAGACCAACAGTCAGGCCCAGAGGCCCCTGGGGGCGTGGTAGGCAGCGTTGGTCCACTCCCACCACCACCACCTTTGGGTGGTTTTTCACCACACGGAGTACAATTCCAGTTTCCGTAAAGGTCGCATTGTTGGCTAGTTTTTGTGCCATCTGGAACAGGCCAGTACTTACACCCATCCCCACCACCAAAACTACCTACACCACCAGAATCTCTAATAGCAGCGCACTGATCATACTCGTTCTTATCAAGGATGCTATCAAATGTAGCAAGACCCTGACATTTTCCTAGGGCCATTCCTGGATTTTTACAGTAGACTGCGTCACAAGTCTCAGGGGGCTCCCCAGGTCCTGTCTCGGAACATTCGTTATTAGGATCCAAACCACATTCATCTTGGCTTAAATAGTAGGTAATTCCATTATTAGCGGTAAACTGAGTGGGACCTTGACAATCCTCACAATCTAAACCAATATTGGTTGAAGGATCATCGTCATCACACACTAACCATCTACCAGAACATAACTCCCCCACCTTACCTGGGGGACAGAAATAGTACCATAGCGCATCACACCCAGTCTCCCCACCGTCACAATCATCACCAGTACACGGGGGATCTCCATTCCCCCCACCTCCAGGACCCTGACCCCCAGGAGGGAAGTACCCAGGAGGTCTAAGAGAGCAGGTTAACCATAAATTACTATTACTCATTTTAGAACATAGATCTTAATGTTATTGTAGGTACATTCCCCCCTAAGTTATCATTACTAAACCCTCTAGGATTTCCTATTATAGTAAAGCTAACTGTTGGGTACGCACAAAAAGCTATATTTGAATTAAGATTAGATACTTTTCCGAAAGTAGTCATATCTGATTCTTTCTGATCTGTGACAGTTTGTAATCCTTTTTGAAAATCAGATGTAACTGCAAAACTTCCAAAACCATTCCAGTATCCTTTCTTACTTTTATCCGTTCCTCGGACATTTATAGGGTGAAATGCATGATCATAATCCCCAACTGGATCCCCCAATATATTATACCCAGTACTGGGTCCGTTTGGTCCCCAGTCCCAGTTCACCCAACCATTATACATAATCGGAGTATTAATAGACGGGGTTGGGTAGGCAACTACAATATTAAAATAGGTTTTATACTTTTCTATGAATATTCCATGAAATGTCTCATACATAGGGGTCACCTTTCCCCAGTCGTCCTTGACGCCCCAATTGAAGGAAGCGTTAGGAACATGTTTTCCACCCCCAGACTTAGGAACACAGTTAACAAACTGTGCCTTTACATCGTAGGAACCCATCCAATTACTTACATCAGTTGTATCTATATTAATTTTTTTCTTAACATAAGTAATCTGAGTCCCATCTAATCTAACACGACCGTTACGATCATCAGCATCCCAGACAAGATCCACTTGCCATAAAAATGCTTTGCCTGGAGTAACAAAAGATCTTCCATCTTCTTTGGACCCAGTAGCTATCCAGGTCTCCATAGCCCTACCCAGAGGTCCGAACTGTGGGGTTCTATTATTTGTAGCCGCAGCACCCGTAGACTTTGGGTGCCCCGCAGCCGTTGTCCAACCAACATTGATATAATCAGTTACCCAACCAGCACAATTTTTTTCCACTGCCCAGTCGGCCAAATCCCAATCAGGGTCCAAAGGAATCACTTGCATCTCCCCACCTTCATGATAACCGAACTGTTCCTGAAACCAAGTCTCTATAATATCTTGATTCTCACCATAATACATTGAAAAAACATCAAAATTATAAGGTGGACTTTCTATAGCCTGGAACCCTCCCTGAGTAGACCCTGCACCCCCCACAGCACCCATTCTTAATAAAGCCCCCTCTACACCGAACTTAAGTCCCCCAAATATAGTTCCTGCCCCAACTATAGTTGGCATCGTAGGCATAAACGCATCTACATCTACAATAGTTCGCTTTACTTCAGAAATTCTTCTTTGTAAATCACTATCTGTAACTACAGGATTAGCTAAAGAGGCTGGAGGATTAGCTGCCGCTAAACCAGCCCGTTCATTATAAGTTAATTCAGCAGTTCTAAAGAAGGGTCGGATATCTAAAATATCACTATTCTTAATCATTGTCTGATCTCTTCTTACAAATATATAAGCTAGGGGTAATACTGATTGTCCTATCAGAGCAGAAGACTTACTTCCTGCTAATTCATCAGCTAAGTAAGGAGCTAAGTTCATTAAATCATCAGGACTTGGGAAATTACCAGTACTCATTGCGTCCCCTAAAGGAGAGGCTATTTGAGGATTTAAATTTGCATCTAGATTAGAAAGTTCTCTTTTTAAAAAGTTATTTTTATTGTCTTTGTTATCCTTATATAAAGGAGTATCTAAAAAAGTTGAATCAACTTTTTGCCCATCCCATTCTCCCCCTATAGAGGAAGTAGATAAACTTACTATACCAGCCCCCTTAACAATTCCCAGAGCGGGAGCAGTTAGAGTAACTGGTGAAACGCTACCAATACTAGCCTGTGGTTTAGCAATAGTAGTAGAGGAAGCATCTATAGGTTTAGTATATACAAACAATAGATCAATTCTTAGATCAGGAGCAATAGTAGGGTTTTCACTAACATAATCATTATCTGTTAGTATAGGAATGTCTATATCTAATTGTTTATTTACATTCACTAAGGAGGTTCTAAAAGGAGATCCCCATACTCTGGTATAATTTACTGCTAATTGTTGAAGATCGGTTGGGTTAGGAAACCATAAAGTATTTGTAGTAGTATCCTGCTGCCAAAGAGATAACTTCACCTTGGGTATATCATACATACCTAACTTTAAATTTTTCTTATCTTTTCCGTACATGTGCTGGTACTCTATAGACCCCACAGAATCAAAGTTAGCAACATGAGTTTGTAAATGATCATATAACCCATTGTTACCTAAAACTCCACTAGTAGATGCGCCTATTAAATCATATAAGATATTATCAGGTAATGTAACACTCCTTGAACGCTCATACCCCCCCTTTGAATAATCCATTAAAGCATTAACCACTAGGTCAGATATACCAGTCCCGTAAGCATCATTAACTCTACCCATAAATTGCCCAGGACTTACCGTAACCTTCATACTCCCTGTAGAGAAGGGACGCAATTCTGTAAAGGTTGAACGATCTACATCCCCTACAATAGAGTTATCTTCCTCCTCACTTAATGGGTTTCCGACTTGATCTTTAACCCAAAGAATATTTTCTTCTAATTGTTTGAGAGGCACATTATTTACAGTCCAATGATAAGGATCGTTAGCCTTAAAATATCGTATAGAATCCGTAAAGAGATGTGTACTGGTAGAAACCATTTAAAAAGCTGGGTTTAATTTTATAGTGGGGTTATTCCCACCTAAGCCCTCAGACCTGTACCCATGAGGATATCCAATTACAGTAAATTTAACAGTAGGATAAGCACATACAGCGAAATTAGAATTAAGAGGAGATACTTTGTTCCAATTTTTATCTGCGAGAGTCTGATCTGCGGTAGATAATAATCCCTTCTGTAAATCAGATGTAACTACATATCCTGCATAAGCATTCCACCAACCAAACTGATCTTTGCTAGTATCTCTTACATTTATAGGATGCATAACACTACCGTAATCTCCTACCTGAGAACCATCAACTTTAGTCCCAGTTTTTGTATCAGCATCTGTCATAGCCTTTGAATTAACTGATGGAGCAGACATTGTTGCTACAATATTAAAGTACTTTGGATACTTCTCTATATGTAACCCATTAAATCCTTCATAAGAATTTGTTTGTACCGATTGGATATCTGCATTATCCGTCCCATTCCATGGAGGTAGCCCTCCTGCTGGGGCACAATTAGTATATTCTACTAATACATCATAAGATCCCATCCAATCCTGTACATCAGTTTTGTCTATATTAATTCTTTTTCTAACAAAATTAACTTGAGTTCCATTGTACAGGTAGCGATCCAGAGGGCTACTGAGAGGCTGCGCTCCATTCCTAAAAGCTATTCCTGGGTTAGAAAATACTCTGCCTTCCTGCTGTGAATTATTAAATACCCAATTCTCCATATCTGCTGCATTAAATTGTGGGGCTCTAAACTGCTCTTCGATATGCCAGGGTGCCCCTGGAACAAGATCCCCCGCTAGATTCCCTGCCATCACCCAACTAGTATTAATATAATCAGTCACTCCCCCATCACACCCAACAGATTTTGCCCAATCAGATGTGTCCCAATCTGGATTAAGCGGTAAATCTGTATCTTCAGTATACCCTAATTCTGTAGTAAACCAAGTTTTTAAAGGAATTTTATTAGCATTATAACCAGCATCAGTGTTAAACCCATAAGTTGATGGAGGAACAAAACCGTTATTTGCTGTCGTTCCAGCACCCATTCTTAATAAAGCTCCCTCTACACCATACTTGAGTCCTCCAAATATAGTTCCTGCTGCTACAGTACGAGGAAATTGAGGTAAGGTTAGGTCTGCGTCTTCAGGAATAAGCTTTTGCAGTTCAAAAATTCTTTTCTGTAAATCACGATCCGTTACAACTGGATTTGCCAACGATGCAGGAGGGTTAGCTGCCGCTAAACCAGAACGCTCATTGTAAGTTAATTCAGTAGTCCTAAAGAATGGTCTGATATCTAAAATATCATCACCAGTAATATTCACTTGCCCCCTTCTTACAAATATATAAGCTATAGGTAATACTGATTGTCCTATCAAAGCAAAAGACTTGCTACCAGCAATCTCATCTGCTAAATAAGGAGCTAAGTTCATTAAATCATCAGGGCTTGGGAAATTACCATAAATTCCACTAGTTCCAATACTTGTCTGTACTGTATCCCCCATTGGAGATGATATTTGTGGGTTTCCTTCGTCATCAAGTGCTAAACTCCCATCATCTCTTTTTAGGAAATAACCATCCTTACTCTTACCTGCGCTATAGGTAACACTATCTAAGAACTCAGAGCCTACTGGTTGCCCATTCCATGTTCCCGTTCCTCCATCAGACAATATAGAAGACGCTGTTAGATTTACTAAACCAGCACCTCTAACTATACCTAAAGTAGGAGCAGATATATTGGCAGGTAAATTAGTAGTATTGGCTTTAGCTATAGTAGTAGAAGAGGCATCTACAGGCTTAGTATATACAAATAATAGATCAATTCTAATCCCTCCCGCATTAGTAGAAGTTTCATTAGCATAATCAGCCTCTTCAAATTGAGGAATCTCTATATCTAATTGAGTATCTACATCCACCAAAGCTGTTCTAAACGGGGCTCCCCAAGCTCTAGTGTATTCTACTGCTAACTGCTGTAAATCTGTAGCCTCAGGGTAGTAAGTCTGAGTGGTAGTATCTTGTTGCCACAAGGCCAGTTTTATCTTAGGAATATCATACACACTATTTATACCTAAATCATTTTTAAGATCGTAAGTATATAAATTCTGATACTCAATAGTATTAGGTTGATTTATACTAAAATTGGCTACATGAGTTTGTAAGTGATCATATAATCCATTATTACCTAACACCCCACTGACAGAAGCTCCTACCAAATCAAATAAAATATTATCAGGTAACTCAATACTTCTTGAACGATCAAACTGACCATCCGTATAATTCATCAAAGCATTAACAAGTAGCTGCGATATTCCCGTACCATAAGCATCGTTAACTCTACCAATAAATCTACCTGGATTAATACTAGCTGTCATTCCACCAGAAGCAAAAGGACGCAATTCTATAAAGTTTTTACGAGTTACATTCCCCATGATAGTATTTCCACCACCATCATCAACAAACCCTATTTGATCTTTAAGCCATAAAATATTTTCCTGTAATTGTGTAATAGGAATATTATCTACTTCCCAATAGTAGGGATCATTAGCCTTAAAATATCGTATAGGGTCTGTAAATTTATGGTCACTAGGACTATAGGTTACATTACCTCCCCCCTGATTGCCTCCAAAAGTATCTTCAGCCATTATGTCCTCCGTTTACTATCAAATACATTAGATGTTCTAAATCCAAAACCATGTCCCCTACTATTACCTATATGACTCTCACTATGAACATCTGTCCTAGCCCTATAAATATTAACTAATTTTATCCTACCACTGTAATCCGTATTACAATGCTTTGCATTAGCAAATGTATTAGCCGCAGACTCATCTAACCATACCGTAGCTCTCTCGTCAGGCATCATAGCTGAAGGGTAATAGTATCCACTGGTAGCCAGTATACTACTAACACTAAACAAATGGTCATTAAGTAATTGGGGGTAGAGACCACTAAAATCAGCAGGACCAGAACAATTACCAGACAATAAATAGCCCTGAGATAAATGTTGATAAGGTGCGTTATCTGCTGTGTTTATTCCTGGTCCCCAACCGCCACCATCGGAACTCACATAAGATAGAGTTTTAGCGGCAGGGAGAACCGAGAAGTATAACCTAAATGGTCCCCTGTTTTGATACCCTACAGGGCCATAACTACCACTTGTAGTTATACCTGTTCGTGATGTACCTATAGAGGACATAAAAGCAGACAAACCATGTAGTCTTTGATCAAAGTCTTGAGTAAAATGTACACCACTACCGTAGTGATCTAGTACAGAAATAATGCCTGTATCTGGGGTTCCAGAAGGCATTCCAGATAGCATACCAGAGCCATCTTGAGACCCCCAATGCTCATACGCAGCATCTGTTACACCAGAGGGTGTATGAACTGCTCTTGGTCCTGTGTATCCAGCCAAGCTTGGATACACCCCACTAACAAGGCAATAAGCAGCATCCAATTCTGATGTATCAGCAATATTCCACATCAACAATTGGGCACACCCAGCAAGATCACTAGAAGCATCATAAAAACTTTCATTACTAGCTCTATGGCCCATAGGGAAATGAACATTTCTTACTTTTACAAAGCTATCGTTAGTAGCTCTAACACACATACCACCAGTACTTATCTGTTGGATATTAGTAGATATTCCAGCGTCCCCATACCCCGCTCCATTGCCTTGGTACAATACTCTATAGCAACTTAATGTGGTATCCTTCTGTAAATAATTGGTGTATTCCCTATTAGTTGCTACTGATGTACCTATAAATGTGTCACCCCCAGCAGTAGATTCGCCATCCCCAGCCATAGGATAAGACATCCCTGCTGCATTAGTAGCTCTGTTTGGATAGAATTGCAAAGCACCAGAAGTAACTAAATTAATAAAGGAAGCTTCACCCATATAGGAATCTATATTACTGTCGCCTTCATCCCCAAGCCAATGCGTTGGGGAATATCCTAATTCCTCTAACACTAAGCTAGAACTTTTATCCGCAACTAATGCAGCACCCTGACAATGAATCTCCATAACTGGAGTAGCCTTGTGTGTTCCACCACCCCAACCGCTTGTACCTAACGGATCATTTGCCGCTTTCCCAGTGCCTACATAAGAACCAGATTCATCCATAGGAGGGGAAACCCTAATAAGAGAATTATTAGAGGCTATAGCTCCATACCCATGATTATACATGGCTACAGGTCCTGTAAAGTTAATTACTGAATTATTATCTGCTATAGCAGCAGCACAGAAAGTTTGTTTGGGGCCATCAAAATAACACACTGTATTATTTCCATCGTCTATATTGGTAAGTCCTCTAACAGTCGCAGTACCATTATTAGTAGAAAGTAAGTGTCTGGGTACTGAAGTATCCTGATGCTTTATAGCACCAGATATAAATTTAGCACAAGTAAACTCCCCTATAGAGTTATCAACAACTACTCCAGGTTTAGCTGCCCCCGAAGCTGTGGTGCCATAAGCTCTACCATGATTAACATAATAAATTTCCTGATTATAATAATGAGTAATATCAATCCCAGAAGTACCTACAGGATAGGTAGGACCATAAGTAGACCCACCTTGCAATACTACATGCTGCCCATTATAATAGAATAGGATAGGATAATTATGCTCCTTAGGGTAAGTTGAGTTCTGTGATGTGGTAGCTCTACCAACAGCAGAGGTATTTAGATTTTTATTATACCTAAACTTACTATTGTTCATTAGTAATCCATAGTGTTGAGCATTACAACTTCTTAGTTGCTCCACCTCAAGGACAGAATCATTAGCTTCTATATTAATTCGGTTATTATATGAAGTTGTAACTCCATCCATAGAATACTTAGAATTAGAACAATACAATCCCGTATTATTAAAACCTATATCAGTATAAAAACTAGATATCATTTGCTGATTATCAATAATATCTCCACCATGCAGTATAGAATTATCTAAATATATCCCGTAATCATGGAAGTGACTGGCTAATGTAGCCTTTACTCCACTAGCATAGGAATCAGTAACGAAAGTTATATCACTATTAGTAGCCTTAAACCCATAAGTAGTTAATGTACCTCTGTCCGTAGAATTATAATTTCTAGATGCAATAGCTTGTCTTCGTAAATTAATATTAGAGTTTTGTATATCAAAACCTGCGGTAGTACATCTCATAGCACCACAATTTTCTAAAGTTAAGTTATGGCAATTATAAGCTCCTATACCTTTGGTAGTAGAATTAGCACCATCAACTATAAAGCCTCTTATGTAAATTGGGCCATCACAATTTTGAGCTTTTACCTTACTAAACCAGTTTCCAGCCCATACACCCTTGGCTAATTGCCCAGCAGTGTACTGACTAGGATATGTTTCTGCCCCAGTATCATCTCTTATGGTTGACAAATCATAATCCTTGATTGTAGTATCAGCCACCACCGCAGATTCTGGTATAGAAGCAACATAACTTATTGGATTGGCCTTTAAAAATAGATTAGCCCCCGACTGAATTTTGTATGCAACACTATTATTATTGGCTCCTGGGTAACTATAACCCCCTATATCTTCCCAGTTAGTAGCAGATGTTCCTTTTCCTGCCAGAATAAGGTTTCTGCACTCAGAACCAGTACCAGCAGCCCATTTTATTAACGAAGATGTATTAGACGACATGGAAAGGGCACTTGTACTAGACAAAGTTCCAAAAAATCCACCATGGGCACCGCTAAGTGTGTTAGGGAAGTAAGCCTGTCCAGCAGAGTTGGGGTATCTCTGCATGTACATATCATAATTATTATCACTAATAGGAGCAAACGCCCTATTAACTATTTCAAGAACTCCATCACCCTCACACTTAATATTATTGAGATTTAATTCTCCCATATCTCCTGCAACAGCTACTTCAATAAGAGTAGGCATTCTAATAATTTCAGGCAGAGCTTCTATAGCAGCAGATACTGAAGTAAATATATTAGCACTCCCAGCAGTATCAGGAACAGTAGCAGATACTATATAAGCCATACCAGGAACTCCCGACAGAGGGAAGCCTAATTTTTCCCATATATAGTGAGTCCTTTCCTCTAAGTCGTAAAGAGGTAAGTTATCTTGCTCCCAATTATAGAAAGAAGAGGTGTCGTGCTTTGTTACGAAGGGGTTCCAGTAATTAAATACTTTTACCCCACTAGATACAGAATAAAGATCGTCAATATTAAACATTAGAATTGAAGGGTCCAGCGGAATATGAGACTAAAATCACTAGTCTTTGTTATTTGGGTAAATGGTCTATAGGCTGCTAAAATAGGATTGGGAGCTTCGGTAGATCCTTTAGGATTTCTCATATATAGCCCTACCTCATTAACTGCTGCGGTATTTAAAGTTGTCCTATCTAAAACTAAGGTGTATCGTACAGATGTAGAAGTTACTTTGTGTATATTGCTAAATCTTATCCTAGCAAAAGGAGAAGAAGTTCCAGCTATGACACCGTTTTCTATAGGAGCAAAATCCTCAGTAATTAAACCTGTGTTAGGTCCCCACTCAATAGAATTAAGCACAGGACTTTGTAATTTATAGGTAGATACACCATAATCATCATAGTCTCCACCAGAGCCTACTAGAAAGTTTAATATTTGATAATCAGTAATTATAGAAGATCCAGAAGCAGAGAATAAGTAGGAGAATCCTACCCCCATACCTGAAGTAATAACATTATTCTCATCGAATACTAACTCTTCCTTACCATCATCAAACAGTTTAAATATTTGTAAATGCCCAATTGGATTTAATGATTTATTGTTCTTCATTACTTTTATATAGAATACCTGTCAAATACTATCGGAATCTGTAACACTCAACTCCCAATCAATTATATACGAGAATTCATTATTCTTTTTTAATGGAGTGTCTAAAATTTTGTAACCACTTAAATAAGGATTATCTATCCCAGGAACACCCCCAGGATTCTTTAAAAATAGCCCTACCTCTTTTATAGTCTGACCATTAGCTAAATATTCATCTATTAATAATCTAATATTTATTGAATCATCATGCAAGGAGGTAGTGTAAGCATGTGGAATTTGAATGAAATATTGAGGAGTGTTAATATAGTATGGACGCTCCGCATGTATGTATTGGTTTGGGGTTGCGCTAGAGTTATATTCAAACTGGAAATTAGATAAATATACCCTTTCTCTAGGAGAAACATTATGTGCATTCCTATCCCCCACAGTAGAGGATAAATCATCCCCAGTCATTACTGATAAAGCAGATAACATTGGATACTGTCTTATTTGGGAAGCCGCTCCAGAAAGAGTTCCATTATCAAAAGAAATAATTTCATTAGGAACATCCATTAAAGATATTGACACCCTATAAAAATTTCCGCTAGGACCAAAACCACAATTAGGAGTGTCATAGCATTGTGCCCCTGGCCCAGAGCGAGAGTTGTACCCATTCAAGGCATCTGCCCAGGTATATAATGCCCCATATGTACAATATACATTAGCTGAAACCACTCCCCCCTGAGTAAGAGAACCATACATGGTGCGCCAATTAGAAGAGCAATCCCCAGGAGTATTGAAGCAATTATCATACCCAGAACTTACTTCAATTATATCAGGGGGATACCATGCAGCATCTGTGGCTGTTGAGTTAGTTGTGAGATCAAATTTATATTTGAAGGATACTTTATTCTCCCCAGCCTCTTTGTGCTCCGTCCCTGCACTAGCAGTCTGATTAAAAATTTGTAGCCCCCCAGTAATTGGTGTGCTGCCAGATAGACTTATATTAGCTGATGTGTAATATTCGGGGGCATAATAAACAGATGCTGTTTGATTTGTTCTTATATCATTCCATACGCTCCGAACTAAACCATTGTCATATTTATAATCATTAGCAATTCTAAGACATCCTGTAATATTTTCTACATCCTCACTACCATTATACTGAGCTACATATACTGGATCCCAGGTTGACGCAGTATGGGAGCATGTAGGCCCAGAGATAGCTAAGTCTGCTGCTGATACCCACAAAGTATGTTTTACGCCATAACGATCATCCTCCCAGGAAGGGGAGCATCCAGCCACCCAAATTGAAGACATTGTAGCAGAATCTTTTTTCCCCTGCTCCGCTCTCTGCCCATCATAAAATGTTTGAAAATTATTAGTATAATCGTCTAAAACTTTAGTGTTATCTGGAGGATCTATAAAATTATCGAAAACTTTAGTATTACTATACGGTATGATAGATCCTAATCCATAAATATTTTTTTCAATTACAGGTAACACACTGTTACTACCGTAAGAAGATAGCGTAAGTGGACTTTTCATGGTCCACACATTCTTCTTTAAACTTTCAGAAGGAATATCTCCAGAGATGTCAAAAGTACTTAGATCATATTTATTATTTCCTAATTGAAAATATCTAAAAGAATAATCTTCTACATTTCTAGAACCAGTTCCTGTTAAAACATTTATCATAGCAGTAGGGAAACCAGCAGCCACTTGATTATATTCTTTTAATATAATCTCACACTCCCCAGTCTTTTTGCTAATCCTTTTTAATTGAAATTTACCTATCATAGGAAAGACATCCTCCATCTAAGCTCAAATGCTGTATAATATCCTATTATACCCATTCCAGGCCCAAGACCCTCACACTTTACTATATTATCAGATAAATTAATCTTATTAAATAATTTATATTTTCTAATAGGTTCTGTCAACATACTCCCAGAGTCAGTAGCTTCAGTATACGGTGGGTTGTTAGCTATATTATAGTCTCTCATAGCTTTTATATCTAGCCCCCAGAGACCTAGAGTATCTACTCCACCAAATATGTTTAATAGGGGGGAATCTCTTTGAGCATTTAATTCCTCGTCCTCATTTGGGTTGCCAGGACCTTCATCATGGGGTTGATTATCAATTGTTACTATGTAGGACACTTCTGCATCTGTCTCAAATCCAGGCTGAGTTGATTTAAAAAATCTACTAACTAACTCCGTAGGACCAGAAGATAAGTTAATACCGTTACCTGATAAAGTCCAAAATCCGTATCTATCTATCCCTTCTTCAGCCGCCCCAACGGAAACAGGATAAATATATAATGGATTATCTAAGCCTGTTATATCATAAGAAGAAACATAGGAAATGTAAGAAGAGTTTATGGGAATTCCTCTCGTATCAGGGTATGCCCCCAAGTAAGCCACATGTCTTCCTATAAAAGGAGAATCTACAGTATATATCCAATCAGACCTAAAGGAACTTAAAGATAAATTAGAACCTAATCCAATAGCAGCAGGTATTTGTCCTTGAATAAACTCTATACCCAATGCATCCTCTACAGGAGTTCTAGCCTCAGGGGTTAATTCTCTATCTAAATAATGTACTCGTTTTACTGAAGATGTCTCAGGTAAGTATGCTGATACCCCTTTATCATTTATACTAGCGGTATATACAGAAGATAAAGATTTGTATCCTGAATCCTGGACTACTTGATATACATATTTATTTATTACACTAACCCCCTCATACTCCTCGGACTCTCCACTTCCATAAGGCTCCGTTGCATTTAGTAAAGAGTAAGCTAATCTATCATCTCTAGATGCACTCAGATCTTGTGTGTTTATATAACTTGTTGGGACACTACCTAACTCTAATTGTGGTTTAGAAATATAAATCGACCCTGCCCCTCCAGGGGTGGGGGGTAGATTGGCATCTATAGTGCTGTCATCCCCTATAGAAGGGTAAATTACCGCTGACACAGGAGTAAGTCTATTGGCTAGATTTGGCCTATTAAGAGCCTGAACGAAAACTCTATACCAATCACTACCTATAGACCTTAGCCCCCCTTTCCATATAGTATAAGAATTATTATGTAGGTGTGGTACTCCGCTAAGGTCCCATCTAATACCAGTTTTAGCCGTTGCTCCTCCTGGGACCCCCAATTCAATAACTGAATATCCAGAGTAATCATTTGTAGTTGTCACACCTACAGGGGGGTCATCCTTATTAAGTTTTATATCTACAGAAAAGGTAAAGTCAGTTGCACTAAAATAGGGATTACTAAACTCCGATGCATCAGCCCCACCAAACCCTACAGACTGATAAAAGTATCCACCAGAAGTAGAAGCAGAAATTAATGTACCACTAGAGTCTACAGTAGGACCCTGTACGCACCCAAACGAAGAAGTAATGTTAACTCCACTCCAGTACCCGAACTCCCCCGCATCCGAGGGAGCTAAAGTAGAGTTATGAAGAAGATTAACAGTTTCATAAGTATGTTGATGTTTTCTAAAGTTATCCTTTTGCTTAGACATAGAAAATGCCTGTATTTCATAATTAGAAGCATCTAAGATATTAGTATTACTCTCTAAAGGATATTTGATAGAAGAGGGGGTAGATAACACATCCACAAGATTCTCAGCAAACCCCACAACAGCTAAATTAGGCTTTTTAAAAACTAGATCTTTATCTCCGTCTGGTGTTATTCCATATATCTCAACTATGCCTTTCATTATGTCACCTCTATTTTAAATTGGTGAGAATATTCAGCATGTCCACCTATAGGCACAACTAAACCTCCCCGTGGTTCCCATTGGTCTCCATAGACAGGAAAAAACCTAGGTAATGAACTTCCATCAGACCTTAGTAATTCATATATTGGAGTCCCTTCAGCAGAACTATCATAGGTTTGATAAAATGGATTATATGCACAACTAATACTACTCATTATTGACCAACTACCAGATCTTAAGCCCCCTAGCGCGGGGTCTTGCTTTATGGGGCGAACCATTACATTGCATCCTGCAAAGTCCATCCTTTCCTGTGAATTTCCATCATCTCTAAGTACCCATAAAGTAAACTCTGGTCTGCCATCATGCCCAGTACCAGACACTACCCCACCTGAAACTTCAGGGTCTAGTCCAGAAGCAGATGACTCAGTACCATCAAATTCCCACCCAGAAGTAACTGAATCTCTCTTAAAGTTAACAGCAGCCTGACTATCACCAGATGTATGAGTAGTACATCTTTGGGGGTCTAGACTACAACCAGCAGATACCTGCAAATTAGCACTCTTATCTCTAATAGAATACCTTGCGAATCTAGCAGGACCCATGGAATTAGCCCCAAAAGGTGGATTGTCAGCTTTAGTATAAGAGCCATATCTAGACTCTGGTAAATCTACACCTATTGAAGGATCCCTATGTGTTATATAAAATAATGCCCATCTTTTATTGAAAAAAGCTTCATCACGGGAATCTGCACAAAGTTGCCCCTCTAAATCAGTTCTAATATAAGGGACCGAATATTTATTCTGCCAATTTATTACAGGATCCATATAGGAACTAGTAAAGTAATGTATTGGGAGTGGTGCGCCCCCCTCATCTTTGTATTCAGGATCCCAAGCAAATTTCATCCCTCTCATTATTCCACTAGCTGCTCGGCTGCTACCAGGAAGTAAATTAGAATTACTAACCCAAGAACCACCACCACCACTTACAGACTTCCCAGGCCAGATCGGATCGTCATATGTATCCCTATTACTCTCCCAGGAGGAAGTAGCATACCACTGCTGTCCGTGTACCCTACTAATGAAAGAGAAAGTACTAGTATTTAACCCTTGGCTACTTAAGTCCACCCTCTCATAATGCCCAGATACATAGATATTTCCAGTATTAACCCCTTTCACCTTAACATATATTCTAGGGGCACCAGAAGTTAACAGATAATCACCCTGCTGAACTTCAACACCTAACTCATTACACATAAGCCAATCAAGGCCCTCTGTTAAAGTAGTTCCTTCCCCTACAGCCCAATACCATCTACAAGCTTCATTTAATGTTGGCAGCAATTGCTGCTTACCATCTATCTCAGCCACGCCAGAAGCTCCCCCTATGTTACCCTCTATAGGAACTACAGTGGAACCTAGGGGGGTTCCTGGGGATGCTACAGAATAAGAAGAAGTGTTAAACCATAATACTGGGGGTATAGTACAACCAGAAAAATCTATATCAGAGCCCCCAGCCACATTCATAGCGGAAACCTCTTTTGTTTTTACATATAATCTAAAATCGTCCTTAGTGAGGTCTGGTTGCGCCATTTTAGTAAATTTTCTATTAAGCTGAAAGTAAAGACCATATTCATTCCATGTGGATATTCCAGCAGAAGCATCTAATTTTACTTTAATAAGGGCACTTGTATCCCCTGCCGCTAGAACTAAAGGCGATTCGTAACCAGTCTCTATAGCCCAAGGAGTCTGGTGTAAATAAGTATTAGTAGTTCCAGTACCCTTTATGGTATAAGCTATTTCAGTCCCAGCCTGTGCTGGACCGTCTAAATCTATATTTACATCATAGTAAACATGTCCGATACCAGAAAGCGCAGCTTTCTCAAAGTCTGGGTATACCGTTAGTTGTCTATACTTTGGCAATCCAGCAGTAGGTTTATCAGGCTTACCCCAATCAAATCCATCAAAGTTTACAGGATCGCTATTTCTAAAAAATACTCTTCTTAGTCCTAAAGATTGCCCATGATCTATTGCTATATCAGTGTATTGGTTATAATTCTGTACAAAAGTATCATGTCCCCCATACTGTGTCCACATGGGAGCTATGTCATAAAGAACTCTACTACCACCCTTAGCTCCATATAAAGGAGAGCTAATAGTTTTATTTCTTGCCCCTAAATTTTGTTGTAGACTATTAAATTCCCTAAGTATAGCCAAAACTTCTTCAGCCGAATAAGGAATATATAAAGTTTTCTCCCTACTAATATTAGATCCTTTAACTAGTCCAGTAATTGATACTCCAGTAGGGTGAATTATATTGGAATCATCACCAATCGTAAAAGGACCTGCATAAGGCAACCCAACAAACTTATTAGATTGACCATTAGAATCTACTGTCCAAGTATCCAAGTATGGCATACTAATTTTAGAATAAAGTGTTACTGTAGAGTTGGCATCACCATAGGAATTAGACTCTTTAAAAGTAACTTTACTGCCATCACTAGTAGTAATAACACCTTCACTATCCAATAGTAACATAGTTCCTGAAGGTACTATACCTCCTTCCATGTCAAGAAATACAAAATTATCATACATTGTATCCTTAGCTTGTTCATAATCATTATAAGTAAATGTATGCCTGTGATGTGCCCTGTTATATTGAGTACTATCTTGTACCGAAATAGAATCAATAATACCGAACTTAGTTTTATCATAAGTATCGTACATAAATACTTCTACAATATACTTTTGATTTGTTCTATGCACCTGTTCAAAATTTTCATAGTATGAAAGAGGTACATTAATAATAGAGTTTTTTGTATTAAAGTTAACAGTTCTACTATGGAAATCACTGGCTGTAAGATTAAATAATACATCTTTTTTAGATTCAGTAATTAAACATGTAGCTGAGTCTTCGCTAACTGAATATTCATCTGTATATTCTAGAGTATGCGATAAATTAGACTTTACATATTGAGAACCTTTGTTACCTTGCAACACAGAAGGACTCATAATTTCCCACTTTCCATTAGGCATATAAGTCCAAAATACTTCTTTACCTTGCCTGTCGTACTCTATTCCAGTATGAATCCACACCCCATAGGAACCGAGTCCTAATAGATTGCTATCATCAGATCCTATAGTAGCTTTTAAATCAAACTTAAAATCATGCTCAGGAACCAAGAAGTTTTTCAATCCAGTTCTATTGATTGGGCCATAACTAGCAAGATCATATCTTAATCTAGATAGCCCCCCAGAAGGTTTACAAACTACTATAGGATTTTTTACTAAATAGTTTACTTCACCCGTAACCGCTGTACTTGGATCTAAATTAAATATTGAAAATTTAGAATCCCCAGAACTTGCATCCGTAAACTCAACTCCAGACAGGATAAAAGGATTTCTGTACTCAGGACTATCAACATATAAATCACTGGAGTCACTGGCAGTAATATTATTAAGCCCTGTTAGATCTTTAATGGAAAATTGTGCCTCCTCTAATATAGCTCTACTAATTATCTGAGAGCTAACATCAGTAGTGACACCAGACCCCTCAACTGTAAAATTAGCATTATATAATAATGGACCGAAAGTATGGGAAATAATATTTACTCCACCATCTTTTTGAGTTTCTAATAACCTATTACCTACTGCATGTCCATTATAATAATTTATATAATCTTTATATGTTTTATGAATACCTGCTAAAGAGTCTCTACTAAATCTTCTTTGGCCTAAAACTACAGCAGCCATATTCTCATCAGTTAATGCATAATCATTTAATAATTTATTTTTTATTGATGTGGGGATATCCAAAAAGGAAGAAGAGGTATCAACTAAAAAATTATTTTTTGCAGCTAGATAATCAGCTTGGTACTTAAACTTATTTTCTATTATCTTATACAAGTAATTAAAAAACTCAGGAGTTCTTTCTCTTGCAACATAAGGATTACAAGAATTTGACACCAAGGATTCAGTACCCATAATATCGAAGGTAGACGATGCTGAAATTCCACTCATATCTCTACTAGAATTTAAATCCCAACACTGCTGCCACACATCTAAGTTATATGGGTAAGAGGATACAGCGTATAAATTTGCAGGATCAATAACTTTATGATACTTAAATATAGTATTTAATAATCCTAGAGGTTGATATTCCACATCAGAGCCCTGGCTACTAGTATTAAAGTAACTAGGCATATTAAAGCCCGTTCTAGTATACAACCCACCTTTCTGCATCGTATTAGAAAAATCTCTCCTACGCATAGAAGTCCTATCCACCAACTCCAAAGGATTTTTACCAATTAACGAACCCATTAGGTTAGCTTTAGAGAGAGGTATATTTACTAAGGACCTTCCAAATACTGGTAAATCAGCATGATTATTTCTAGCTCTGCTAGAATTAGGAGGACTGGGGTAGTCCTCCCCAAAGACACCAGGAATTCCTCTAAAATCTATACCAGAAGAATTAAAACCAGCCTGAACTCCTGATACTGGCATGTCTTGGGTCCAATGCCTTATGGATGGACATGTATTCCCTAAAGAACTTAAAGTATCTGTATTATCTAAGTTAACTCTAGTTCTTGGTATAGCTTTCGAGGGTGTAAAAGAGTCTACTATGGCTAAAGCTTGGAAGAAATCTTGTTTTACAAATCCTGGTCCTTCAAAGAATGTTGCATCAAAAGATCCACTAGATACATCTACATCAAAATGAGAGGATTTACCATTCCATAAAGGGAAGTAATCATACTTATCCACTTCAAAGTTATCTATTATAGAATCTCTATTAGGAGGTTGCTTTATAGAATCTGTAAGAAAAAAGAATCCGTTATTATAAAATTTTGTATCTAGAACTCCTTGTACAGTATTATCTGCTACATGAGACCTAAAAGACTCAGCATTACTTTCTGTAACCCCCAAACATATTAATTCTTTCTTAAAAAATATAAGAAGCTCGTTAGTTACATCACAATTGTAATAAAACTTTTCCTCTTCCCAAGGAGGTATGGGGAAGGAACGATCTCTATAAAAGAATTGGAACTTAGGATTGTTTATATCAAACTTAAAGTTTTTAATATAGAATAGCTCTGGGAATAAGGAAAGAGCTTTTAGTAGCATCCAGTCTACAACTTTTCTTATATTATTGTCCATATCCTCTGGGTCATAGTCCCCTGGAATATACTCTTGTGCTTTTGTATATGTAAAAGAGTCGAAACTATCAAAGAGCGTAGTATCTGTTTTTATTAAATAATAAAGTAGATTAGGTAAATAAGATTCATAAAATTCTGATATAGAAGATGCTTGGATTCCTACAGTAGGAAGAACTGTGGTTAGTGCATTATGTAAACCTTTTTTAGTTCCTTTTTGTTTATATAAGGAAGTAGCTCCTCGTATCTGTCTTCTCCAAGAAGTAGGGCTAGAACCGTACAATCTCCAGCCAATCAAATCAGCTAGATAAGGTAATAAATTATCTGGGCATTTCTCTATATTATAGATATTAGATAATTTACTTACATCATCATTTGTATCAAAAAAAGAATAAGATGCACCCTGCATAAACCTAGAGAAGGGCGCAGCAAGTTCCTGACCTGTTAATAAGTCTCCAGTTGATAAGTAATCTGTTATTGCATCCTTAATATAACTATCTTCTTTATTAGAGTGTTGGTCAGAATAGATAACATCAGTTAGAGTTTGTAGGGCTTCTAAATTTTGTGTACCACTAGTATATTCCGTTCCCCCAGATACATAATTAGCAGGTAGCAGAGATGGGTATGTAGCAGATAAAGAAGTCCAATCTCTCCAAACATACTCAGTTAATCCTTTTACTCCTATCTTAGTATCAAATAAGGTATCATCAAAATATAAATCACTTATAGAACTAGCTACATACGAAGAAGGGGAGTACGAAGTGGAAGTAAACCCCGAAGTATTTAAAAAATATGCCCAACCTAATGTATTAATAAGATATTCATGTGTCCCAGATACGCTAGAGTTAAATACCGCTGAAGTAGTGGTAGCAAGAGTAGGAGAGTTTAAAGTTATTTTAGGTAATAAAGTAGATTCCAAAAAAGATCTAAATGTATTTTTCTGTTCTATAGAGAAATCTGTGTTAGAGTTATCTTGATTAGTAAAAGTACATGTTCTACCCGTATACTCCCCAACACAATGACCTAAGGGATGCATAATATCCAACTCAAATGACCGAGAGGTTATATTAGTTAAATTATTAGTGGGTATAAACCACCGTCCAATTCCTGATACTTGATCTATATCAGAGTAATTAGTAGTTGCCGATATATTAAATATAGTTGGTTGGTTTATACAAAAGTTAATATGGCTATTTACAACAGCGTCTGTAGCTTTGCGCTGATAACCACTTAAAGAATAATCCTCCGCAAAATAAAACTCTGGTATTGCGGTTTTTATAGAATCTAAATATTCTCTTTTGTATTTCTTATTTCTAGCCATTATATATAATTAACATTAATTACTAAATTATTTAATTGGATAACTTCATTAAAGTCTACCGCAACATACTCCTCAGTAAAATTATCTATAGTAGAAAATCTAACTTCATCAATACCAAAAATAGATCTATTTAAATCTGCGAAAGATACGCCATTGCCAAAATCCATACTATCTGACAAGAAATAATTTTTAATTTCTTGAGAAACTTTAGTTACTACAGTACTCTCCACTCCCTGAAATCTCTTCTCTATATTTATAGTAACTACAAGATCTAGAGTTCTTATAAGACCATCAGCTATAACAACATCATCAGTTATTAATTTTTTATCTGCTATAGCCGTTAACAAAGCATCTTTATAAGATATAGATGCTTTTTGTAGCTGCATATTAGTAGCCTTCTCCAGGATGTATAAATCAATTATATTAGCTGATGAGTATGCTTTTCTAGCTACTGCCACAGCCTTGCCCGTGGAACCAGCAGGGGAAACGAAACGGCTGCCAAAAGCGGTATAATCTTCTAGGGATACTATTCTGTCCTGTCGCCTAAAGGCTAAAGGCCCATATTTTTTAGCGTGTTCCACTGTCTCCGCATCTGTGCCCCCTGTAGCTACCTGTGATTGTACCACCCTAAATGATGTATCCGCTCCACCATACTTTCCAGTAGTCGCAGCAGTAATATAGCCATTAGGTATATTTCCCCTAGTACCTCCCCCAACTCTATAAGTTATAAAATAATTAGAATTGGTAGTAGGAGAGACTCCATTAATACCGTTACCAAAAAGTATTTTAGCTTTGTATTGATCATCATAAACCACCTGAAACATCTTATCATCGGTGGAAGATGCTTGATATAAATCTTCTACCTGCCTAAAAACACCTGAAGTAGTAACATCTATAGAACTCAGGTATACTTGAACACTATTTTGAATAACGGGAGCTTCGTCTAGTTGTATACTCTTAAAGGTATCTACCTCAGAAAATGTACCTTCTTGAGTAGCAAAGGCACCCTCTAGTAAAACTACTTCCCAGGTATCATCAGATCCTACTATATGATGGCTTAAATCCATATTTAAGTTAGCGTTAACACTCTCTAAGGGAGACACAACTCCATTAGTAGATTTATACATAGTATAAGTTAAAGATTCTTTATCCTCTGGGGATATTATCACTATTACCCTTTCTCCAGGTGAGAATAGTAAATCCCCATCCAGCGCACCCACAGATCCTGGGACGCTCAATGTAGCGATAGTTTGAGCAGAAGTAGGACCCTTCATAGAAACTCCTACTAATTCAAATAATTTTCTTACACTATCTCTATCTTTAGCAGTTTGAAGAAAATTTTCATGAGCTAACATATCAGCCTTCATAGACATAATAGTTCCCATATAAGAAACCAATTCTATCAACATCATCCCTAAATCAGACTCAACAAAATTATTATAATCTAAAGGATATACGGCTCTAATATAGTTAATTAATGCTGTTCGTAAAGAAGCAAAGTCTGTCGCTGTAAAATCTACCTGTGATGCCTTAGCATTATCAGGAATAGCTACTAACTTCATAAAATCAGATGCTACATCTGTAAATGGAACAGTCTTACTTGTATTAATACTCATATTATTATGTCTACATCCAGGGTTTGTCTTTGTAATGTACTCATTACTGTTAAGGTTATTAGGAGCCCAGGCATCCCATAACCTTTTATATTTTCATCATGAAAGACACGAACTTTTAATAAAATTACATTAGGTGCATATAAAGCAATTGCCTTTTTAATACTAGCTACTATTTGAGCAGCCTTATCAGATGTTAGGGGATCAAATAAGTAATTTTCTAGGTCTAACCCAAAGTCTGGTAGCATTACTCTTTCCCCTTTCCTAGTTCTAAGTAATTGCTTTATCTGAGATTTAATTAAATAGGAACTAGAGGATTTTCTAAAATAATCTTCACCAGCTAGAGAACCTATAGGCCAACCTAGACCATAAATCTTCTCTTCTGGTATATCTATAAGTTCATGTAAAACTTTATTCGATGCTACTTTTCCGTATAGTGCCATTATTTATAAATCCATATTCTCAAAAAATGTTTTTTGGTGGTTGTAGTTAGCTTTAAGCTCCTTTATAGTTAGAGCTTTTTTATAGATCTTTAAACTTCCTACATACCCATTGTAAGCACTCATGATACCTGCACCAACATCTAGGAATCCTCCTGAAGAGGTGGCTAGGTTTATATCTCTGCCATCTGTCCAACCTCCCCCCACTATCCAAGGAGTGAAAAAGACATTATTTTTTGGACCTTTATCAAATAAAGTTACATCATTGTACTGAGTAACGGTTCCAGAGGTATACTCAAAACTACTTGTTGCTATATTGTTGGGCACTATAAACGATGGGACCTGGGGTGAAGACCTAGCCCTCCTACCAAAAACTTGAGATAGGGTTGCACTCTTAATAATATTACCATTCATACAAAACTTAAGCTTATCATTAGGTACATCGAAGACTACGCTAATATTAACAAATTTATTAGCACAGTCCTTTAGCTTTACACTATTAGAAAGCACCTCATCTGAAACAGTAAATTTTAATATATCTCCCCCACCTACCTCACAATCTAATCCTCTAGTAAAGCCAACAGAAGAAGTATTATAGGATCTAGTCGGAGCCACAAAGAATACTGTAGAAGGAGTTCCAGCGTTCAAAGTTGCGCTAGTTCCTGTACCAAAGTAAGAAACTCTTAAAACAGCACTAGCTTGGACAGCATCATCAAAGGGAGTTCCCCCATCTGATAAAGTGTATATGGAATAAATTCTATCATTAGAAGATGAAGTATATCCATCCCCACTACTGCCCTCTAAACCTACAAAGTAACTTATAGTACCGTCACTACTAACGCTAAAGACTCCGCTAACCTGATGATATGCTGTTGCGCCCTGACCCTCCTTTGGTTGATCATTGGAGGATGCAGCCCATATACCGCTTACATTAGGTCCATACGCACCCAAAGGAAAAAATAAAGAAGACAAATCTTCAGTAGCTAATCCAGATACCCCATCAACTACACCACCAAAATTAGATCTAGGGTCAAAATCATTAGAACCAGGGACTACAGAACTTCCATCATAATACATTCTGGGGTCTCTAGAAAATCCCATAACCATTCCTTTAACAGAATCAGAACTATTATCTATAGTAATAGCAGACTGATCTAGTCCTATATTTTCCCCACCAGTATTCTCACACCCAAGAAGTACTCTATAGTAATGACCATCACACCATTTGCCTTCACTAGAACTTAAGGCAAACCCAAAAGAACTAGTATCAAAAGGATGCTCCCACCATCCACTTTCTTGCTGATAAAGGCCAGGAATATAAGTCCAAAAATCAATAGTGGCTCCTGTATAAGAATATAATAAATCTCTGTAGTCTTCTTGTGTGGGTTTAGCTGTTAAATCAGGTAATCTAATAAAGTTTCCTGAATCAGCAATCTTAAATTCATGGCTTCCCCATGTTTCTCCAGTAAACTCAGTAAAGGAATCTACTTTATCTCTAACTGGTATGCCTGTTAAATAGGGAATACCTAAACCTTTTTGAAACATTAAAGAAGGATTGTTAGTTACTGTTTGAGCCCTATTTTCCGTTCCAAGAGCGTTACAGTTTAAGGTATCAAACACAGAAGAATTAGGTTCTTGGAAATTAACATCAGTAAAATTGTATACAGCAATTAAATCATCAGTAGTTATACCAGTAACTAAAGATAAAATAGGTGCCGTAGTTTCTAATTCTTCTCCATCTACTATGGATCCTACCCCTGGAGGAGTAACTAGCAGTGGAGTAACGACTATTTGTTGGGTAGATTCATCTGCATGAACATATTTGGGAACTATAGGTAAAATAATTCCGCTCACCTCCCCATGATCAAAGGCTAAATTCTTCTGCTGACTTATTGAAATGTTTAGATTAACAGAACTTAGGTAGGAAAAATCATTAACAGGAACATTTCCCTTACTAAAGGGTGTTGCAAACCCAAATACATCTAAAGTCTTTGCAGCAGCCTCAATTTGCTTTTTTCTTTTATTAATTTTATTATTAAAGGCTGCGCTTTCCGTAATAATCTGTTGATCAAAATTTAAATAAATTGCCGAGTCCGTAGAATACCCACTGGCTCGTAAATCTATTAAATTTGCATGAATATCGTCAATTCTTTTATTTTTTTGTGATACAAGGAAAGAAACAAGGTGATCAGCATCGTACCATTCTTTCATATCCTTACTTTCATCAATATGATTAAGATCAAATATAGTATTTACATATCTATCCAAATCCCCTAAAGAATAACTAGTACCTCTTCCACCTAAATTAGGAGCATGGTCCAATAACCACCTACTTTCGTCTGGTATAAACTCTAAGGAGGATAAATCGGCTAAAGTTGGGACATCTGTTGGGAAATCATCACTCCCATACTCTCTAGTTTGTGAATCGTAATACAAACCATCCACAGACAGTATAAACTGTCCTTCTTTTGCATTAGGTGGACCAAAAGTAAGTCTAAAGATAGGTTCTTCGGCTACCTCGTCCTCATCCTCAAATACAGGAATTAATGAAGGATCCATATCTCTCTCCTGGAATATCTCCTCTATATTAGTTTGTAAGGTTTGTGCGGCAGATAAAAATTCATAAATACCTTTAGTTAATTCTCTATAAATTGCAAGTTTACCTGACCCACTAGTTAATTCATCTTCAGATGTTATAGTAGATTTATTCTCCACTCCCTTTAACCAAGTATCATAATCCTGCATACAAGATCTCAGTGCATCTATTTGATCCTCTAGAACATCTATATTCCTATATATTTCAGACCAAGTACCACCGAGTTCCCCGATAAATTCAAATATATCACTCAATATACCTAAACCAAACCCATCAACACCCCATTGAGAAGTATCAGATATAAAAGCAAACTTTCCTGTAAGCGTATCGTATTCTATAATTCCTAAATCCCTAAATATAAATTTAGTAACATTAGCTAAAGATCCTCTAGCTGCCAACATCCCCCCTCCCATACCAGAATGAAGTCCAGCTAATACCCCTCCAGGTATAAGGCTTAATAAATCCTTGGTTAACCCAAGAATACATGTGGGGACTCCAAATTGAGCCGTTAGGCCACCAAAAGGATCTGTTAATATATTAGGATTGAGTTTGACCATATTGTTATCTTAGCCTATACCGTTTAAATACTGCTCTTCGTTATTTAGGGTAGGTCCGTATTTTCCTACAGCTTCTCCAGGGTTTAGATTTATTAGACCAGGGACTCCTATACCTGTTCCTGCCAAGGGCTCTGCTGGATTAAAAACTGTATTCCAATAAGTCGTAGCCCGTGTACTTGCGGCTTTTAAATTTATAGACCCAGCAGCATTAACATTAAAGTTTCCATTACAATTAAAATCAATGTCACCTTGGCTGAAAATTTCAACTCCTCCTTTTCCAGCCTTGATCTGTACTACTCCTTGGTATTGTGAAGCATCTATAAATACTCCTTTTGCACCTGGACTTGGGGGAACTACATTACCTTGCGTGAGCCATTCTTTTCCAAGAGTTCTTATGTTAACTGAGTTAGCATAAGATTCTACATTAACTTCTCCTACTTTAGTATCTATAGGAATAGGACGAGTAGCAGGAATATTCACAGACTCGTTTTGTATATTTAGTTGATAGCCACCCTTAACCTGAGCATTCAAAGATCCCCCATCAGCCTCTATAAATATGTTTTGCTTGGCTTGTAGTTGGGCTGAGTTAGGTCCTGGGCCAGGGGCAGGAATAATTTTCCTATTATAGAACTGACTTGTTATTTTTAGACCATCCCCATCTTCATTTTCTATAGCAATATAATCATTAACATCATCTGCTATAACCTTCTTCTTAGTCATACTCTCCATTTTGGTGAAGTATTGTAAGTCTTCTGGGGCTGCGGAGTCACTTATTTGAAATTTACCACCTTTAGGACTTTCAAAGGTGTATTTACCTGGGGTGTGCCCATGAGAATAGGTATCCGTATCTGGGTTTTCTGCTCCTGCGAATGCGCTGTTGAATTCCCCATCAGCATTACCAGTAATAGTTTGTTTGGGCACAGGAAATGGAAGTGACTCTCTAGTAAAGGCAGCCTCTCCCTTGCCACTTGTTTGTCCTTCCTCTTCCTCCACTAATCGTGAGTAAGAATTACCAGAAATAGAAGCTATATAATACCATTTATAATCGTCTGGATTTTCACAGACTAAAATATAAGCATTTTTTCCTGGCATCCCAGTAAAACCAGTAAATTTAGAATTTTCTTCTCCATCAGGGGGGGATTGAAAAGGGGAAGTGTAGAATATATCATGTTTTTCCTCGTTAGTACCTTCTCCTAATAATTTAGCCTTAATTACTCCTTCCTTAGATAAATCCTCTATAGAAGTAACTCTTGCAACTCTTATTGTTCCTGGTATAGTGTTCATAATAATTAATATTTGTTATTTGATAGCGTAAGTAGCCTGTGTTAGGGTTTTATTCTTTGCGGGGAGTGCCATCTTAAGAAGTTTAAATTCTGAATAAGCATCATTAGCCGTTATTACATGCTTAACACCTATTATATTATATCTCCCATTATAGAAGGTATCTTGTAAAGAAGTTATATTAGGATAATCTTCCAAAGATGGAGATTGTTTAATTCTAACATCACAAGGAGTTCCTAGTATAAACTGATCAGAAAGTTGAAAATACGGAACAGTTCTAATAGTTCCCGTAGTTCCTGACTGTACTGCTACTGAATAAAAATATTGTAGATAATTCTTTATTACAGTTTTCCACCCCCCAGGGAAAGGTACACTTAAATGAAACCCAGAAGCTTTATCTGTACTATTTTGTATAATTAAATCAGTTAATTTTTTAGATACTTCAGGTAAATCAAAGTAAGATTCATTTTCTGCTAGTTTAGATAAAACTTTAAATATATACGCTTCTAATTCTTCTTTAGAAGCATCAATAAATCCTATACTTCTCTTAACTGCGGCTAAAGTAAATAAGTTAGCATCAAAATTATAAGAAGTTATATTAGCCTTATCAGTATTTGCCTCAAAGACTAAAGGAACTTCATCCTGATCTGGTAATTCTGCTTCTTTGTAGGTAAGATCATTAACTGATTTATCTAAATCTAAAAAGTAATGATTATTAAACCTGCGGAATATTTTATTTACATAATACTGTTCTAAAAGACCTCTGGGGTCTGGGTCCAAGGTTTCATCTGGTAGGGGTCTTACAATAAGTGCTACTTGTCCAAAATTAGCTAATTCATTCCTTAAAAGATTCCTTTCCCCCACTAATACAAGCGGTTGATTTTCATCAACAATTATTTTGCCTTTAACGGAAGCCCTTTCTTTTATATATTTTAAAATAATTGGATTATTTTCTACAAAAACTTGCGGTTTCATAGTATTAGCTGTTAAATTTCCTAAGTGCTGATAAAATCTATTAAAAGCTTCAAAAAAATGACAGGTTTTGGATACTTTTAAATCATTCATTAAGTCTACTTTTAAAGTGTAGGCTGTACTTCTTGACGCACTCCCTGGGGGTGGAGAGCTTATTGGATTTGTGGTATACGCCTTGGAGTCTACTTCCTCTCTGGAATCTATTAGGCGTATTCCAAATGGGGCAAAAAATCTTTTCATATCGGAAACATATTGAAATGAAGAGACTCTGGCAGATGTAGAAGCGGAGATAGTTCCACCCCCTAGCCGTTTTCCAGCCCCAGCAACAACAAATTCAGAAGGGGATACTGATTTACTTATTAAAATATCTTTAAAATCTTGTGTTAGGTACATCAAAAAATTAGAAATTCCCCATGCCTTAGCATAATTTGTATATAATTTTCTAATTCCATCTAGAACATCATCTGGTTTAGCTGTCCACTGTACTCTTTTACTACTTACACCCAAGGGAACATTAATCTTCTGAATATCTACAGCCATACTATCATCCCCTATTTTAGAAGATGATATTAGATCATTAGTAGATTTTCCAAAAGTAGTTGACATATAAGTTCTAGCTACTCCTTTTACAGAACGATCAGGAACAGTTACATCATCAATTTGTTGTAAGGTTAAATTAGCTTGGAGAGGCAAAAGAGCCATTAAAACCATATCTATTATGTCTGCCCCACCATCAGTACTATAGTGATCAAAAGAAAATATATTACATATAAAAGGTCCTGCCCAATGTCTGGTGGTATTAGGCCCTACCCCATACATTATATAAAAATCAACTATTTTCTTATCGGGTATTTCGGAAAGCTCTTGGTGTATAACATCCATTACAGTAGCTGGTATAAAATTTTCCATAAAAGTGGAAGTAGGATCTTGTATTTTTAATTTTATAGAGAATCCTGCTATACCATCCCTCTCCAAATCCATCACATGTTCTATGGACAAGAAATTTGTATTCTTAGAGGAGAATATATGAGATCCTTTACCCGCTTCTATCTTTCCCGTGTCAATAAATCTATCTAAGTTAGCTTTATTTGTTGATAATAGGATGTTAGCGGTGGAAACTGGACTTAAACTCATAATATATCTTATTATATTCCTAAATTATCTAAAGTTGGGATTAAAAGTCTATCTCCTGGGTTAAATCCTTCAAAAGGATCATTTATATTGTTGAATAGTTGAATATACCACCAAAAAGACGGAGTATCAAAATATAGATCTGATATTAGATCAGGTCTATGAACAATAAAGGAAGCACATTTTCCTACTTTGTAAGAACTGTCCTGAGGGATAGCGTCCATAATAGTTTCAATACCAGTATTTAAAGAAGTAGTTATATTAACTCCTTTATGATGTATAGTTTTAACTCCGTAATCATATCTAGAAGGATATTTACTAGCCATTATTGCCAATCTCCTCCAGGATCTGTAGTAATCCCGTAAGTACCCAAATCAGCTAAAATTACTTCCCATCCTTGTAAGTTATCTATAGGGCCAACATCAGAACCAACCTGAGACACTGCATCATCTGGAAAATTTCTAACTTCTTTTAAACTCATAGATACAGTTATCATCCTAGGAAGCATAGTTCTAACATCGAATCCTGCGTCTGGATCAAATCCTATAGAGTAATTATCACACACGCAAGGAACATTATCATATAAAATCCCATACGATAATCTAACTATAGGTGTTCCATAAACAGGATTTTGAGCATTATTGACAGTAGAGGATCTTATAGAAGCCACAAAGGATGCAATCTTGTTTATAACTTTTTGACGCTCCTTTGCTCCATCGGAATCTAATGTAAATAAAGGAGATTTATTAGAAGACCAAGACCATAATTTTTTATCCATCTCATCTAGAACATCATAATAATGCTCATCATATCTGTAAGCACCGTACCTCTTCCCCACATTTTTAAAATCTGCTCCCATTCTATACTTAGCCACACCTTCTGCCGACTCTACCGATTGTACTATGGCCTTCTTCTCTTCCTTAGTAAGTCTTCTTTTATTAGATCCTTCTGTAGCATTTTCTTGATACAAATGTGGTAATGTGATATTAAATCTAAGTTTAAAATCTCTAGACTCAGCCCCCAAGTAAGTAAAGCTATTACTCGCTCGTCCAATTGGAGAATATTTGGCTAGTCTAGAGGATTGGCTTTCTTGTATAGAAGCATTTTCATAAAATGGGACAGTTCTGTGAATGGGGTCATCACCCTCATAGTATTGTAAAACTATTTTTCCTATCCAGTTCTCTTTTCCTAGTACTGGTCTAATCTTTTGTTCAAGATTATCCGTAGCACCCCCAAGAAAGGAGCCTAACAATAAAGCTTCAGTTGTTCCTACCATATTATTATTCCTTTAAAAATCAAAAGGGATTATTCCTTGAGTCATAGACCGATGCCTCCTTAAGAAATCTTCCTGATCCGCTCTTACACCAAGAAAACCTTCCCTAGTTACCGTCCCGAACTGCTCTATAGAATCAGGTCCTAGGGTTATTGGCTTTACTACTTCCACTCTAGTTATACCATTAAAAGTACCACCTAAAGCATCTCTGCTACGCCTGTCTAACTCTTCTTGTAATTCCCTACCCTTACTAGCTGAAAATTCCGCTGCACTCTGTCTGGTTTTTCTCTGATTTGTGGTCATCCCAGTAGATAATGTAAGCTGCCTATTAGTCTGTAGAACACCCAGTTCCGCTGGAGTGGGTAGAGGCCCTGCAAGTCCTGCTCCAAGGTTAAGGTCCTTCTGTTTGACCCCACGCTGTCTCATGGGGGTTGACCCTGCCAGGACCTTTCCTGTGTTTGGATCCTTAAGATCCCCCCCATCCCCAAATTTGTTGTTCCACCACTCTGCAAGTTTCCGCAAAGGCACAACAATTAATGCATTCATATCATCTACAAGAGTTCCCATTTTCGTTATCATATCGCCGCCAATTAAATCTATAGCTATATTTGCTGCTTTTTGTGCGGCATCTGCTATTTTGTCACTAATTCTCAGGAAAGAACCCATATAAGCCGCATTAGCGTCACTAAATCTATGGGCTCCAGTACCAACATCTTTACCCCCTTTCAACATTTTTTCAGCAGCTTCTAACTGAATAGCAGCTATACCACCAGCACCGACAAAGGTTTTTCTAAACTGACCCATAAGAAGAACTTCGTTCCCTGCGTCCTCCAAGAAATCTGTACTTATTGCAGCAGACTGTTTAACAGCATCAGTTATTATATCAGCTTTTTGTGCTATAGATACGGTTGGATCTAATAATGCATTTCCTGCGGCTATCCTATCCTGTAGAAATGCTTGTTGGAAATTTTTAGGGTCAATCATCTCCGATACAAAAGCACCTAGTACAGCAGCAGATTTTTTAGGGAACTCATCTCTTGCCTGAACCTCTAGCATAGCAGCCATTACAGATTCGTCCAACCCTAATGCCGCAAGTACAGTATAATTATCCCCTAATTGTTCAGCAGCCGCTATTGCCGCTCTAGCAGATTGTCCCGTAAATCTAGCGATATTTGCTATCTTATCTGCTATTACTGTGATCGTATCTTCAGTGGCACCTTTCTCCACCATAGTAGCCATAAAACGAACTAGATCTTGCCCCTGACCCCCTGCTTTATCTAAGAAGACTAATTGCTCTCTAAGATCTTTATTTATTTGTTTATATCCAATACGAGTCAGGTTTAATTGAGTCTGAGAGTGTTCGACCAGGGTGCCTATCTGATAACCTTCATCTATAATTTGGTTATTTAATTTAGTGGTATCAACAAGAAGGTCTGCATTAGATACTTTAATAGCATCTAATTGCTTCATAGCATCTATTATTGCTCCGAAGATTTTTGTAGCTATACCACCTAACACCTCCAAGGGGGACATAGCAGAGTTTATATCCTCAAGGTTCTCCTTGTTTTCCCTAGTTTCCTTAATTAGATCATCTAGTAGTTCTTCTACTGATTTTCCTGCCATGGTTACTCCTCCCTATCCCCTATTTCATAAGCATTATACATATTATTCATAATGTAAGTTCTATAGTTTTTTCTTCCTACTAAAGACATAAAAGCTTTTTTCATCTTTTTTGTGTCTGGGGTGTACTTTACTTCTTTGTTTCTATATTCCTTAATGATTAAACTAGAAGTGAAAGACCACATACTATTTAGTTTTACAGAAGATAAGTATCGTTTCCCCTTATGCTGGAAGATGCCATAAGGACTTCTCTTATTGCCTACCACCATAGCCATATGATCCCCGACCCCCCATTTTCTAGATCTATATTTAAAAAATAGTACATCCCCTGCTAGTATAGCATTGGCCGACAGGGCTGATTTATTAACTCTGGACGCTAGATTACCTGGACTTCCCGTAGCACCTAATGAGGTTGCTACATTTTCTGCGAGAGCTAGAAATTTTTTGGAAAAAGATGTTGACATATACAGGTCTCCTGCCTAATATATAGTAAAATAAGGATTTAATGTATGGTATATTACGATGTTGATGATATTAATCAATTGCTTTATGAATTTACAGAATTACTAGATTTTACATTAAGTAATTCTTTTATTGAACGATGGAAAGGTAAATATAGTATTAAGTTCCTTAAGCTATTCCAGACTAGACTTATTAAGTCTATGGGTGATAGAAGACCACTAAAAATAACTACATTATTTACCTTCCTGACTAAAAAATGTAATTATTCTAAAGAACAAGTAATTAATTTCTTTGATTCTATAGATATAAGTATGTACTCTCCTCTAATTAGCGGTTCAAAAAGAGACTTGTAATGTTCTGTAACCAGATAAGTAATACCAAGAGAGACCTTTGGAGGCAATGTAGGCTGAAGTATCGTTATCGCTATGTAGATTACCTAGAAGAGACCGATAAAGGTAATACGGATGCTCTCCAGTTTGGGTCGTATATACACGAAATATTTGAACAGGGTGTAGAATGCACTACTTTGGAGCAATTACAGGGTATTGCCCAGAATCTACGGGAAACCTATAAATTCGGTAAAACCTACGAACCTAAGATAATTACCTGTTTGAAGAACTTTCTTCGTCTGAATGCCTCTTTCCCAGAAAAGGGGCAGGTTGAGCTATCTTACAAGCAAGACCTTGGTTGTGTTGAACAAGTGGGTTTTGTGGACAGGATCATCAAAGGCAAGGAAGGTGGCCTACTAGTCATAGATTACAAGACTGGTAAGCGGGAGAAGAGTAAATTTGAGCTATTCGATGATCCTCAAGGTATGAGCTATGTGTACGCTGCTCATAAGACATATGACATTCCTGTTGATAAAATCACCTTTGCTCACTATTATCCCCTTACAGACAACATGGTTACTGTCAAGTACACCCCTGCTGCTCTTATCAAACATAACAAGCGTATTGTTGAAGATGCGTGGAATATAAAGAAAGCGAAGAAAGTTGATTTAACCCCCTCTGAGAACCAGTACTGTAACTGGTGTGGTTTTAAGTCCCTGTGTCCCGTATTTAACCCAGCCCAACTAGTAGAAGAGAGATTAAGCAATGCAACAAAAAAACCTAGACGCAATAGTAAGTAGCGAATACATTCAGGATTATGTCGAGGAGCGTCTACCTGAGGGTAGATGGCAGTCGGGGGGGAGAGAGTGGGTTTGCGCCTCTCCTTTCCTGCAAAATGACTATAAAAGGCACTTCAGTATCAACATACACACTGGCTTGTGGCAATGCTTCAAGACTGGCCGAAAGGGAAACTTCGTTAAAATATATGCGTTTTTAGAGAATGTGTCTCCAAGGGCAGCATGGTCTAAGTTCGTCTTTAAAACCTTAGAGAATGATGAGGTGTATGAGCCTCGCCCAGAAGATGACATGATCTGGGATTTGGATATTGATAACCATGAGTGGTTTGAGCCTCTTACACCTTCTTCTGATATAGATGATCCCCTTATCAGCGATGCTTTTAAGTATCTCTATGCCCGTCACATCTTCCCAGAGAAAGAAGGGGAGTACTACATCTGTAGAGAGGGGAAGTATAAGGATCGTCTAATTATCCCTTACATTGAAGATGATGAGATTTATTACTTCCAAGCCAGAACTCTGAAAGATGACAACC
>Ga0209756_1000547_pt1 | contig 36957 bp, 43 predicted proteins | sample ETNvirenome_6_85_FD_184071 | JGI IMG/M metagenome (GOLD analysis project Ga0209756, IMG submission 184071) | Marine viral communities from the Pacific Ocean - ETNP_6_85 (SPAdes) (version 3) | ecosystem: Environmental > Aquatic > Marine > Oceanic | place: Pacific Ocean | collected 2013-06-19 | reverse complement strand
TTCAGAACAAATTGTTGAGAAATGGAATGAGATTAGGGTTCTTATCGAGAGCCTAGATCAGGATGTTGCTAAGAATGCAAGTGGTAATGCTTCGGCAGGTGTTCGCACCCGAAGAGGTCTCCGTATGCTAAAGAAAGAAGCAGCAGACCTTGTAAAGCTTACGCTTAATGTTGAAAAAGCTCGCAAAGCTAGTTAATATAAAAATTGGGCTCGCCCTGGTTTCGACGGGGTGATAGAAGAGGATAGTGCAGGCAGTCGTGATGACTTAAAAAATCAAATCAATTGATAATTGCCAATAACAATAATCATTTCGAACTCGCCTTAGCGGCATGATCGTGGGGTCTCTGGTTACCTTATTACCCAATTCCAGATAAGCAGGTGGTTCTGCTGAAAATAAAACACCCGAGTTGTTAATGTTTGTAATACAACGGGATTTTAACAAGCAAATTTTGTTGGATTAGAAAAACCAACCAAGCCTGTGGATGACTTGAATTGGAAATTATTCCGGACGCGGGTTCGATTCCCGCCGAGTCCATCTTTTAAAAAAATGAAGAAATGGTACAAAATAACGCTTAAGAAGCCTAACTTACCACCTAGCTTTTGGCTAGGTGCGAAGGATAGAGGTTCATTAGACACCCTTCTGGAAAAGAAAGGGTATACCGAAATTGAGAGCATTAGAGAAGACCCGACCTTTCCGGAATGCTTAAACACGCGCATTAAAGATATGCGGAGTGGAAAAGCCTAGATGCAGAATCATCGCTTACTTAAAGTGCTCAGCAAGATCTCCTAATTTTGCAAGGGCGCGCTTCTCTATTTGACATACACGCATTCTTGTTACACCATAAACATCACCGACGTCTTGAAGTGTGTGTTTTTTCTCTGAAGCAATTAAAATGCAGTTTGCACATTCTGGCATTTTGACGTTGTATCTGCATTCTGTCTTTTTACACTTGGTTCTTGCTCGTTTGCACCGTTCATAACACAATTCTTTTGTTCGCAATCTATATTCCTTTCATAGTAGTCAAACTACTTATATTTGAATCGTAAGCACATTAATCAAAATGTTCACGAGGAGAAGATTTCATTTGAGTACTAGAAAGATATTTGTTTTAGATACAAGCGTACTGCTTTATGACATGCATTCAATTCACTCATTTCCAGGTAATGATATTGTTATTCCAATTGTTGTTCTAGATGAACTAGATCGATTTAAAGATAAACACTCACTATTAGGTGCATCTGCGAGGTATGTTAATAGATTTCTGGATGATCTTAGACAATATGGGAATTTAGATAAAGGAATTGAGATTTCAAATCTTTTAGGATTTGAGACCGATCAGGTGGTAAGAGTTGATCTGAATGAAGAGTTTCCAGATGATTACCCTAAAAGCTTTGCCAAAGATCGGGGTGACAATGTAATTTTGGCATGTGGATTAAACCTACAAAAAATTAATCCGGATAGAATTGTAAAGATTGTTACAAAAGACATTAACCTACGGGTAAAAGCTGATAGTTTAAATCTGCAGGCAGAAGACTATTTTGCTGATCATGTACATATCAATAAGAATCAAATGTACTCTGGGGTAGATTCTATAGAGCTAACCCATGAAGAAATTGATAAAATTCATGATAAGGGATCAATATCATTCTATGATGACATCGAAGAGATATATCCTAATCAAGGAATTATAGGAAAGTCACCTGAAGGGTCAAGCGTTCTAGCTATAGCTAAAAATGGTCAACTTAAAAATACGCGGCGTGAATTTCAGGGAATGGGTGGAATTGTTCCAAAAAACAAAGAGCAACAGTTCGCAGTAAACATGTTGATGGATACTGATATATCACTTGTTAGCATAAGCGGTATTGCTGGAAGTGGAAAGACTTTTCTTACACTGGTTTGTGCCATGGCACAGATTATGAATGGTGACTACAATAGAATCATCATTACGAGGTCGATACAGCCAGTAGGAAGGGATTTAGGGTTTCTGCCAGGTGACCTATCAGAAAAAATGAATCCGTGGCTTGCGCCTATCACAGATAACTTTAAACACGCTTTTAAAGATAAGGACCAGACGTATTTTGATATGCTAATACAACGAGGCACAATCGAGGTTGCCCCACTTTCGTATATTAGAGGTCGTACATTTAATGATGCAATTGTAATTGTTGATGAAGCACAAAATGCAACAATTCATGAGCTTAAAACCATCATTACAAGAATAGGAAAAAGCTCAAAGGTTGTTTTACTTGGAGACACAGATCAAGTGGACACACCTTATATCGATTCATTTTCTAACGGACTAACAATCGTTATCGAAAAAATGAAAAGCTCGAGCTTGACTGGGCATGTTACATTGTCGAAAGGTCAGCGGTCTGATATTGCATCATATGCTGCTGATATTTTGTAAAGTTTTATACTATTTCAAATACCTCAAGAAAGAATTAGATAGAATAGAAGATGATTTGATACTATATCGAATTAGTTCATGGTTTATCTGAAAAAAAATATTTGTACAATCTGTATGATTAGGTTTTATAATAGATCTCTAATAGAATAGATCTGATCTAATAGAAGATTATAGAATAGATAAAAGAACAGGAACCAGACTATGGATTTTAATAATTCAGTATTTACAGATAATCAGTCTCAGAATCAGGAAATTAATATTCCTGATGACTGTCAGATTGTATTTGTCAGTGATTTATTTGCTGAGGACTATGTTGGAGGGGCAGAACTTACAACAGAGGCTCTCATTGAGAGTTCTCCCTTCAAGGTTTTTAAACTTAGGTCTCAACATGTAACACTTAAAAACCTTGAGCAAGGACAATCTAGGCATTGGGTTTTTGGGAATTTTTCGAATATAAGTTATGACCTAATTCCTTCGATCGTTGCAAACATGTCGTATTCTGTTCTGGAATATGATTTCAAGTTCTGTCGATATCGATCTCCTCAGAAACATGAAGTTGCTGAGCAGGTATCTTGTGACTGTTCAAATGAGATGCATGGCAAAATGACTAGTGCTTTTCTTCATGGAGCCCGATCAATTTGGTGGATGTCAGAACGACAACAGGAAGAGTATCTTAAGCATTTTCCATTCCTCAGCGAAAATCAACAGGTGGTTTTGAGTAGTGTATTTGGTGAAGCATTTTGGCATTCATTAAAAAATCTTCGAGCAAAATATGAAAATCATGACCGTACAGGGTGGATCGTCTTAGGATCACCAAGTTGGGTTAAAGGTGCTCAAGCGGCTCAAGAACGCTGCGAAGAAATGGGATATGAGTATGAGGTTGTTTGGGGACTTCCCTATTCTGAGCTACTTGAAAAACTTGCTCAGGCCGAAGGCTTTGTTTATCATCCGGCCGGTTGGGATACATGTCCTAGAATGGTTGTTGAGGCCAAGCTTTTAGGGTGTAAGCTTGATATTAATGATAACGTTTTGCACAAAGACGAGATTTGGTTTGAGACGGAAGATCCGTTTGATACGGAGGCTTATCTCTATGCTGCACGGGATCGTTTTTGGAAAGGTATTAAGGCCGCATGGGAATGGCGACCAACAATCTCTGGGTATACTACCGTGCTAGATTGTAAACGCCATCAGTATCCATGGAACGAATCAATTACATCACTTTTAGGATTTTGTGATGAAGTAGTTGTGGTTGATGGTGGCAGCACAGATGGAACATGGGAAATCTTAGAGGCATGGGCATCTGAAGAGCCTAGGCTAAAAATTCGTAAGGAAAAGCGAAACTGGAATGACACACGTTTTGCGGTATATGATGGAGCTCAAAAGGCAGTTGCTAGATCTTTATGTACTATGGACATGTGCTGGCAACAAGATGCTGATGAGGTTGTTCCGGAATCAGATTATGGCAAGATTCATGAACTAGCAAAAAACTTCCCAGAACAGGTTGATTTAATTGCATTACCGGTAGTTGAGTACTGGGGTGGTCCTAAGAAGGTGCGAATGGATGTAAATCCATGGAAGTGGCGTATAAGTCGTAATAAACCACACATTACGCATGGAATTCCACAACATATGCGTCGCTATGATGAGGAGGGTTGCTTATATGCCTCGCCTGGAACGGATGGGTGTGACTATGTTGATAAGGAGTCTGGTCAGATAATTGAACATGCCAGTTTTTACCATAATGAGATTCACAAATATCGTATTGCCGCACTTCAAGGAAGCGAAGACGCATTGACTGTTTATAGCGATTGGTTTAAGCGAAATGTTGAGACACTTCCTGGTGTGAGACATTATTCATGGTTTGACTTGGAGCGTAAGATTAAGACATATCGAGACTATTGGTCTCAACATTGGCAGAGTCTCTATAATATAAAGCAAGATGACACCGCTGAGAATAATATGTTTTTTGATAAACCATGGTCAGAAGTAACTGATAGCGATATTAATAAGCTAGCAAAAAGATTGGCAGAAGAAACCGGTGGTCATGTTTTTCACTCTAAGGTTGATTGGACAAAGCCCACACCTTATATCGAGTTATGACCCGCTTTCACATAGTTACACCGGCGTTTAATTGTTCAAAGGAAATAGAGCAAACGCTCTGGTCTGTATTTGGCCAAACTTACACTAATTGGCATATGACGGTTATCGATGATGTATCTGATGATAATACTGAAGCTGCTATTCATGAATTTGCAAAACTACACGGGTTTAATGATAAAGTAAGTGTAGTAAGACGAACAGAGAAGTTCGGCGAGACTCGAAATACTTTTGATGTATGTACAAAGCTTGATCCTGAAGATGTCGTCATTCGATTAGATGCCGGCGACTGGATTACTGATCTAGGGTGCTTTGAGATCTTAAATAATGTATATTCGGAATATGATCCTGCAGTTGTATGGACTGCGCATCGATGGGCGTGGTCAGGCCGAAATATTTCCGGACCAATTGATCCTAATACTTCAGTTTATGAGCAACCCTGGAAAAGTAGTCATATGAAGACCTTTCGTGTACGAGATTTTCTTGGACTAAATGAGGCAAACTTCAAAGACGAAGACGGGAACTATATTATGATTGCATGTGATCAAGCTATTTTTTTGCCAATGATGGAGCGTGCACGTAAGGCATCTCGTCCATTAATTTTTATACCTGCAGTTTTATATCATTATTCAATCAACCTGAAAAAACCCGACCTCTTCAGTTGTGACCGATCACAACAACAAAAAGCTAGTAGTGAATGGATTAGAGCTCGAGGATACATCAAATGAAGATTCAATTTGAAAATGTCGATTTTTTTTCCACCTCCGGACCCAATGGATTTGGTTTAAAACTAGCTAGACAATTATTGAATGATGGTCATAAACTCACAAACTCAGATCCTGATGTTCGGCTTTCATTTATTCAAAGTATGAATGATTTTTCGCCCACCGTTTTAAGGCTCGATGGAATTTATTTTAACTCTGAACAAGATTGGGAGCGAATGAATGAACCGGTTCGTAGAAGTTATAATCATGCTCGAGCTGTAGTTGTTCAAAGCGAGTTTGATAAGAAACTTATCTTTAAGTTTTTTGGCGAACGAGACAATGTTCACGTCATTCATAATGGAACTAATATTGAATTAATCAAAAATATTTCACCCCGCCCAATTCCGTCTAATGAAATAATTTGGATGTGTGCATCTTCATGGAGACCACATAAGAGACTTGATGAAAATATTAGATTATTTCAGCACTTTCGTGGCTCATATGACAAGCTTATTGTAGCAGGTAAAAATGCGCATGTTTCAAATGATGTGGATACAACGGACGTTTGTTTTCTTGGGGATCTTCCGTGGGAAGAAATGATTGGCTGGATGAAGTCTGCTAGTCATTTTATTCATCTTGCGTGGCTAGATCATTGCCCCAATGTAGTAGTGGATGCAAAAGCTTCAGGTTGTAAGCTTCATGTTTCAGATGCCGGTGGCACTGTTGAACTTGTAGGTGAGACTGATGTAGTATATCACGATGCTGAATTTGGTTTTGAACCGGTTAAACTCTATAGTCCACCTCATATGAATTTTTTAAATGCCACATGTGGTACTTCAACTAAAAGTTTATTGATGAATGAGTGTTCCAAAAAATACATTGAAGTCTTAAAGAGCGTAATTTAATATGGGATTAGGGGGGCACCTAACATGGACCGCTGTCGCAAGAGATATACATCTTACAACCGGTTTACGTTGTATCCCCCTAGAGCTTCATGATGGGCTTATAAAGCCTATTGTATCCGAAATGTTTATAAACAATCCTCATATTTGGCAACCAGGGCAAGAGTGCGAAAATTTATATCCTCTACAACTAAATGCCCCCAATGCGAATTACTGTAAACAAGATATGCCTATAAAAGCAGTTCATAGACAGGATTGTCATATCATTGATCAAATTGCAGAAGCATTTAATGTTAATAGAACCAAGCTTAAGTGTGAGCTATTTTTTACACATGATGAAGAACTAGAGATAGCTCATGAGCTACAAGAACTACCAACGAATTTTATTGCCATTGAGCCTGAATCACATTACAAATACACTATAAATCGAACATATCCATTTGAAAAATGGCAATCGGTTATTGATGAGTGTTCAGAGCTTAAATTTGTTCAGGTCGGACTCGGAAGAAATAAACTAAAAAATTGTATTGATGCGACTTCAACATCTTCTTTTAGGATTGCATGTGGATTAATAAGATCTGCAGATTTGTTTGTTTCATCAGAGGGTGGTTTGGTACATGGTGCCACTGCGGTCAATACAAGATCACTAGTAATTATGACCGGTTATCAGTCTGAGAAAATGGTGTGCTATCCACAAAATGAAAAGATTAATATATCTTCGCACGGACCATGCGGAATGAAAACACGGTGTGAAAGCTGTGTTGAAGATGCTACAAACCATGACTATAATCAAATATCAAAAAAAATTAGAGAGCTTTTATCTTGAAGTTAATTTTTACTAACGGTTGTTTCGATGTTTTACATAGGGGGCATATAGAGCTATTGAGATTTGCAAAAGGCCTTGGTGATAAATTGGTGGTTGGCTTAAATAGCGATGAAAGTATTCGTGCGTTAAAAGGACAATTTAGACCAATTAATAATCAGGCTGATCGCGTGGCGATTCTAGAAAGCATTACTTTCGTTGATGAGGTGATTATATTTGAAGAATTAACACCCTATAAGTTGATCAAATCTTTAAAACCGAATATAATTGTGAAAGGCGGAGACTATAAGCCAGAAGATGTAGTTGGTTATGACTTATCTGAAGTTATAATTTTTGGATTTTTAGATGAATACTCAAGCACAAAATCAATTCAGGATCTTTCTCGTAGGTGATGCATGTGAAGACGTGTACCATTATGGATCGTGTACAAGACTTAGTCCCGAAGCTCCGGTGCCTGTATTTTCAGAATCTCATGTGACATCATTACATGGAATGTCATCAAACGTTTGTGCAAATTTACGAGCATTAGGTACCTCTGTTGTGCATATTAGAAATGACACATTGATACAAAAACATAGGTTTATCGATTTATCTTATGGCCAGCAGGTTTTTCGATGTGATATTGGTGATTCAAAAAAGATTGATGAGTGTCATGATAATGCACTAACACAATACACACCAGAAAATTTTGATTGTGTCGTAATTAGTGATTATAATAAGGGGTTTATAGGGAAAAAAATTGTTGAGAGTATCAAGAAAAGGTTCGCTGGAATTCCTATCTTTGTTGATACTAAAAAGAAGAACGTTGATATGTACGGTGGTTGTTTTATAAAGATTAATGATAAAGAGTATCAGTCTATCATTTCGAAACCCACCGACTGTAGGTTCATTGTAACACTTGGAAAAAGAGGTGCGATGTATAATGAGTCTATTTTTCCAACAAAAAAAGTTGATGTTTTTGATGTTTGTGGCGCCGGTGATGTATTTCTATCCGGTTTGGTTTATGGCTTTATGAATACGGGTAAAATAGAGGACGCAATAGAAATAGCAAATAATCTTGCAACTATCTCTGTTACAAAACAAGGCACATACGTTGTTTGTGAGGACGATTTATGAAATATATGGTAGATATAGATGGAACAATCTGCAGTCAATCTGGGACAACGTATGAATCCGCAGAGCCTATTATAAAAAGAATCGAGAAGCTGAATGACCTGTATGATCAGGGAAATGAAATAGTTTACTTTACAGCAAGAGGAATGGGACGACATGATGGAAACATTCATAAGTCCTATAAACAATTTTATGAATTTACTAGAAGGCAGCTAAACACCTGGGGTGTAAAGTATCATGATTTAATATTGGGAAAACCTGCTGCCGATGTGTATATTGATGACAAAGGAATCAAAGATGAAGACTTCTTTGCCAATTAAGTTTGTTCCCAAGGGATGGGGATTTGAAAAGTGGATTGTTAATTGTGAAGAATACTGCGGTAAGCTTTTATTTTTTAAGAAAGGCAAAAGGTGTTCTTGGCATTATCATGTTGAAAAAGATGAAGTATTCTACTTACAATCTGGTCGTATTTTGGTTAGATACTCTGAAGGTGATAAGATTTATGAAAAGGGTCGGCTTATTGCAAATGAGATTATTTTGGGACCTGGAGATAACTTTCATGTTTACAGAGGCCTACGACATCAAATGATTGCCTTGGAAGATACAGAACTTTTTGAGTTTTCGACTCAACATTTTGATGAAGATAGTCACAGATTAGAAAGGGGTGATTAATGTTTTTGAATTTAGGTAATATCCAAGATAATGGAGATCCTGTCAGTAAAAGAACTCATATTGTGCAGTTTCTTGAAACGTTAAATGTAAATGTCACAGATCTCGTTTTAGGGGATTTTGATTTTATTGGAGAACATACAGCAAGAAAAAAGAGAGATAAATCATCAAGTGACTACAAGTCTGGTGCATATTTTCGCCCTAACTATGAAAGAGGCATTTTAATTTATAGTCTTATAAAACACTTTGAAATAACATCAATGCTTGAGATAGGATATGGTAGAGGATATTCTTGCTTTTGCGCCGCAAAGGCATTTTATGAACTAGGTAAAGGAAAAATCACCACTGTTGATCCTGCTTTAGATGAGTCTCAAATAAATGAGCTTACAAGATTTTTTCCAAATGAGTGGTTTCCTCACATTAACTTTGTGAAAGGGTACTCTAACCAATTCTTTTCTGAAAATCACGACAAGTTTGACTTGATTTATATTGACGGTGACCATCGTTATGAAGCCGTTTTAAGCGACTGGAGTAACTCAAAAGAAAGGTTTTCAAAGCTACTGATTTTTGATGACTATCATCTCCCGGGAAAAGTTCAAAAAGATATCGAAGTTTCTAAAGTTGTGAATCAAATTAATGATTACGATAAAGAGCTTATCATTATGGATCGCAGGATTTTTCATGATGACAGAGGGTATGCAGATGAAGAGATAAATTATGGACAGGTATTGATTCAACATTTTAGGTCATAAAACATGAAAATTCTTATCAACAGAAAACCAGTCCAAGGCCCATGGGGCGGAGGCAACCTTTTTGTAAAGTCCTTTTGTAAAGCAATGTCAGATCTTGGGCATGATGTTGTTCATGAATTTGATGATTCTATTGATCTAATATTCATGCAGGACCCTCGTTATGACAAGCTGCGTATTTCAATTAATGAAATAGCGCGATATAAAGAACACAGGCCTAGTACACGTGTTATTCATCGTGTTAATGAATGTGATGCTAGAAAAAACACTAATGATATGGATAGTGTTCTCAGAGAGTGTAGCAAAATATCAGATGACACAATCTTTGTATCACAATGGATGAAAAATTACCACCTATCGAGGGGGTGGTATTGCAAGAATAATCATGTTGTGTATAACGGGGTAAACTTAGGGCATTTCAAACCCAGAGAAAAGATTTCCAACGGTAAAACAAATATAGTAACGCATCACTGGTCTTCTAATCCCTTAAAGGGCTCTGATGTTTACCGTTTTTTGGATGATTTTGTAGGTAAAAATGAAGACTATACTTTCACATACATCGGTCGATCAGACTTGCAATTTAAAAATTCCAAGTTAATATCCCCCATCTACGGAGAAGATTTGGGAAAAGAACTTTCAAGATATGATGTATATGTAAGTGGTTCTAGGCATGACCCAGGTCCTAATCACATAATAGAAAGCATAGCATGTAACCTGCCTACTCTTTGTCACACCGACGGCGGCGGCGCTGTAGAATTTTGTGGCAAAAAAAATACTTTCGATAATTTTCCATCTCTCGTAAAATTAATTCAAGCTGCGTCACGCGGCCAAGATTTTGAGCACGATTTAAATGTTTATGATTGGAAATCGTGCATGCACGTCATATCGAAGATTTTAAATGAAAAATCTTATTAAATTATGGAATCGTAAGATGGATAATGTAAAAAGCGAAGAGTTAAGCACTTATGCAAACTCATATTTGAAATTTTTTGAAAAGGTCTTAGAGCATGAATAAGAGGCTTTGTGTAGGTTTATTAACCCACTGTGATGATACATCATCCCCGGAAAGATTTGAGGTATTAAAGCGTGCCGTGTCTTCATTACAAATGTTAGCACGAGAAGATGTTTACATTTATGTTTGGGACAACAATTCTTCAGAAGCCGTAAAAGATTTTTTGCGCTCTATGGACTTCTTCGATGCCCTATATTTTTCTGATAAAAACCTATATGATTTTGCGGCAGTTCATAAATTGATTAATGAGGCTAAAAAAATTAATGCTGAGTTTGTATGTCACTTAGAAGATGATTTTCTCTTTTATAGAGATGATTTTCTAGATCATTGTTTTCGCTTTATGGAGCATAATATTGACTGTGGGTATTTGAGGATTTTAAAATATGAATATGGTAAAAAAGAAATTTACGATAAGTCTTTAGAACACCCACAGAAGGATAAAGCAAATTGCCAGCGTCATTTTAATCAAGTAACAAAAGAACCGCTTAGGTGGACTCATGCTGCATCATTCAACGGTGACATCTTTTATAAAAATAATTGGCATTGGTACAATTATGCAAACATTTGTAGAAGAGATGTTTTTGAGAAAATTATTCCAAACTTTGATCATGAACCTCTGCAAAGCTTAGAGGGTTATATGATTGGAAAATATCATGAGTTAAATTTGAATGTAGGAATATTGGATGGGGGCGCCGTTGATCATATTGGCCTCTTTAACCAAAAGACCTCAGAGCGATTAAGGCTGGTATCACAAAATAAAAAACTACCTCTAATCAAATATGACGATGTTTTGGGAGAAATAAATGCCTTATAAGAATCCCGGGGTTGAGTCTTCATATAGAAAAAATGACCTAGGTCAAGTATTGTATGATACCGTATTAAAATATAGACCTAAAAAAATTATTGAATTTGGTACACTCGAAGGATATTCGTCTATAGCCATGGCGATGGCACTAAAAGATATCGGGGAAGGATGCGTTTATGCACATGATTTATGGGAGCAGTATCCGTATAAACACTCTACACAAGATGTATGTTTAAAAAATATTAAAGATCATGGTGTTGAAGATTTTATAAAATTAAGAGATTCAGATTTTATTAGGTGGCTTGAAGATCCTGAGGACTTTGATATGCTTCATATAGATATATCAAATGATGCAGATATTATGCTATGTGTAAGATCTGCCCTACATGATAAAATACAAAATGGAGCTATAGTATTGTTTGAGGGAGGATCAGAGGAAAGAGACAAGGTGGGTTGGATGTATAAATATAGAAAAAAGCCAATGTATGAAAATATTGAAAATATTGGTTATAAAATTTTAGATAATAAATTTCCTTCGATATCAATAATGAGAAAATTATGAAAAAACCATTTCTTAAACAAATAGAGCAGATAAAAACATCGGAAGGCACCCTAATGCCGTTGTATAGGGATTGGGAAAGCTGGCATGAAGGTTACAGCATTAAGATGTCATATATTACGACGCTTAATCCTGGAACAAAGAAGGGTCCAATACTTCATAATAAAAGAAGAGGAATGATGTTTTGTGTTTCAGGCAATGTTACTGTAGAGTGCTTTTTTGAAAATAAAATTCATAAATTTGAATTAGGCAATGATAATTGCAATTCCTTGGTAATTCCGGCCGGAATTCCAAATATGATAATTAATAACTCTACTAAAGATGCGGCTATAATATTGAATATGCCGGACAGAGCTTGGAGGCCTGATGACGAGGACACAGTCAAGCTTGATTCATGGAAAAGTTTAAGACGAGGTTTAGATGAATAGGTTAAAAGGAAAAAAGACGATTATCGTGACTGGAGGGCTGGGTTTTATTGGAAGTCATTTTGTTAATAAGATTCTAGCTTTAGGACACAAGGTAATAAATTATGATAAAGAGACATATGCAGCCCATACTGGCTTAAAGTTTAAAGGTGATTATCAATATATTAAAGCAGATATCGCAGACATAAAGTCTATTCCATATTGTGACTTCATTGTTAACTTTGCTGCTGAATCTCATGTTGATAATTCAATTGAAGATAGCTTTTGTTTTGTAAAGTCTAATATTCATGGGGTTTATAACATATTAGAGATTCTCAAAAATAAAAAAATTAATAGCTTAGTTTCAGCATGGGAGTATGATTATCCTATATTTTTACAAATAAGTACGGATGAGGTCTTTGGTGATATTGATACCGGATTTTTTAAAGAAGAAGATGTACATACACCGAGTAATCCATATTCCGCGACTAAATCAGCGGCAGAACAGTTGGTTGTAGCTTGGGGGCGAACTTTTGATATACCATTTTTGATTTCTAGAACCACGAACAATTACGGTCCTAGACAGCACTATGAAAAATTAATTCCAAGAGCAATTACTGATATTTTAAATGGTAGAAAAGTTCCAATTCATGGTGGGGGATCGTACATTCGAAACTGGCTTCATGTAGAGGATAATGTTAATGCTCTTATAAAAATATTAGATAAGGGTAATATCAATGAATATTACCATGTGGCTAGCAACGAGGAATATTCTGTTAAGGAGATCGTACAAAAAATATGCAATCACATGAACGTCAACTATGATGATGTAACGAATCCATGTATGGATAGATCCGGCGCGGATGTAAGATATGCTCTAGATTATAAAAAAATCAAGGCTTTAGGTTGGATTCAAGCCCGAACGTTCGATAAAGAAATAGATAATATTATTGCATATTATAAAAAGCTATAGATCCTAGGATAAAAAAATGATATCGGTATTTGGTTCTACAGGGTTTATAGGAAGCAGATTTAGCGAGCTATATCCAGAAGATTCAATAAGAATACCTCGAGAATCCCGGGATCCTCAAAGCAATGATATTTTATATTTGATAAGTACAATTGACAACTATAACGTTTTTACTGATCCCTTTCTTGATATCAAAACAAATTTAACTTTGCTAATTGAAACTTTGGAAAAATGTAAAGATAAAAACGATGTCATTTTTAATTTTGTAAGTTCTTGGTTTGTATATGGAAAAACGGACTCATTTCCTGCCACTGAAGAGAGTATATGTAATCCAAGAGGGTTTTATTCCATAACCAAAAGAGCAGCAGAACAGCTTTTAATATCTTATTGTGAAACCTTCGATATAAAGTATAGAATATTTCGACTATGTAATGTATACGGAGAGACAGATACAAAAGTTTCTAAGAAAAGAAATGCATTGCAATTTTTGATAGGAGAGCTTGCCGAAGATAGGGACATAAATCTTTATGATAATGGAGAAAACATAAGAGATTTTATGTATGTTGATGATGTTTGTCGAGCAATTTATCTTTGTACACAGAAGGGCCCGCATAATAACGTAATTAATATTGGTACCGGCCGCCCTCATCGATTCAAAGATATAATGAAATATGCAAAGGAAAAGCTAGGTTCAAAAGCGAAGCTTATACCGATGGAGCCACCGAATTTTCACAAGGTCGCACAAGTTAAAGATATGTATCTTGACGTCACAAAGCTAAAAGATTTGGGATTTATCGAGGAATACAGTATCAAAGAAGGAATAGATAGAGTCGTTGAAAATATAGGGAGATCAAAAAATGAGTAAAAATACTTATGTCCGATTTTCTGGCGCCAATCCATTTGGCTCGCAAGCAAAGCTCGTCTTACATTATGATAGATTGCATGAATATTTGTCAACCGGAGACACAAAGTCCCCTATTTTCATGGAAGTAGGTCTTACAGATAAGTGTAATATGGCATGTGTATGGTGTATCACCGAGCTTGGTAGAGACAATAAAAAAGGAAAGGCGATAGATATTGATGTTTTGGAAAAATATTTTAAAGACTTTTCTAGAATGGGGGGAAAAGCAGTAACTTTTGCCGGACAGGGGGAGCCAACATTCTATCGTCATTTTGAGAGAGCAGTGCGCGCTGCAAAAGCTGAAGGTCTTCAGCTTGGTATGATGACAAATGGAGTATTTAAAAATAGATATTGTCAGTTGATTGGGGAGAATTTTGAGTGGATAAGGGTCTCTCTTGATACGCTAAATGAAGAAAACTATAAAAGATGGAAGTTCGTCGACGGCGTTAAGACTATTAGGAAAAATGTTGCTACGCTAGGAGAATACCCTGTTAAAGTAGGGATTAACTGTAATGTTGGTCAGGAAATGTCAGTAGAAGAAGTCCACGATTTGGTTGAATGGACGACAAACACTGATGACGTAACTTACATGCAGTTCAGACCTATCTTGCCGAGGTTTTATAAAGAAGAAGATGCGGAACTTAACTTAGAAGTTTGGGAATATTTGGACACCCAAGCGATACATCCAAAAATTAACTTGAGCGATGACAAGAGGTCGGACCTTAGAGGTGGAACTGCTTTCTCTTTTCGAAGCTGCGAGGGACACTTTTTTGAGCCAATATTGTCTGCAACTGGAGAAGTGAAGGTGTGTACCTATCACCCGAATGATCCAAATTTGAGCTTTGGAAATATTTATGACTCTTCTTTCGAGGAAATCTGGAAAGGAAAACAAAGAAAAGATGCTATAGAGTATGTTCGATCTTTGGATTATTGCTCCAAGTGCCAGATGTGTTGCAAGCTTTCAGAGCCAAATAAACTCCTAGACTTTTTAATGCACCCAGAAGAGTGTGCAGATATTAATTTTTTATAAGTTCAAGAAAAGAGAGCAATATGATACCTTTATTTAAAGTTCATCACCCCAAAGGCATAGGGGAAAAAATCGAAAAAGTATTTGAAACAGGATTTATTTCTGAGGGTGAATATTCTGATAAATTTGAAAATTCATTCGGTAATTTTGTTTGTAATGATAATACTTCGCTAGTAAATAGTTGTACCAGTGCACTATCTTTGGCATATTCAATGTCAGGCATTGGACCAGGCGACGATGTTATAACCACACCAATGACATGCATGGCAACAAACGAGCCAATATTCAATATGGGCGCCAATTTAATTTTCGCCGACATTGATCCTAGGACGGGAAATATATGTCCAGAAAGTGTTAAGAAGAAACTAACTAAAAAAACCAAAGCGATAGTATGTGTTCATTGGGCCGGTCAACCTTTTGAAATTGACGCAATAAATGAAATAGCAAGAAATAGAGAGATTAAAGTCATTGAAGATGCAGCCCACGCATTAGGGGCATCCTATAACAACAAAGTAATTGGGAGCCACAGTGACTATGTTTGTTTCAGTTTTCAGGCAATTAAGCACCTAACAACTGCCGACGGTGGTGCAATTTGCTCCAAAAGTAAGTATGATGATATAAAAATCAAAAAAATGAGATGGTTCGGAATAGACAGGAAGTATAGTGGAAGTAAGTGGGAACAAGATATTACATTTTCTGGATTCAAATATCATATGAACAATATTAATGCGGTTATTGGCTTAGAGCAAATGAAGCATATTGATGGAATTATTGGTGCCCACCAAAAAAATGGATTATTTTTTGATCAAAATATTAAAAATAAAAATGTCAATATTCTTGAAAGAAATGACTACTCTGAGTCATCTCACTGGATATACACGGTGCTAGTAGAGGACAGAGACAAGTTTAAGATGTTTCTCAATGATAATGGAATATCGTCAGATGTTGTACATGTAAGAAATGATAACTACTCTATTTTTAAGAAATTTAAATCAGATGATCTTTTAGGCACTGATTACTTCTGTAATAGAATGATAAACATTCCAGTCGGATGGTGGCTAAAAGAAAGCGAATTAGAGAAGATCACTAATACCGTTAATAGCTACAAAGGATAAGTTAATGAAGAAGTGTTGCAAAATTATACCTGTGTTTTTTGGTCCTAGAAGAAAATTTGATTTTAATGAAGAAGATACAATAGAATTAATGGACTTTAATATTCAAAATGAAATTAATGCTATTCATGGTGACGATTTATGCGTTGATGTTATAATCGTGAATAATAGTCCAGAGTATAAGACTGCCAAAGAATTTTTAAACAGTTATAATAATCATAAAACTAAATCAGGAAAAATAATCGTAATAGAGGGAGACAATATTGGAATGTCTTATGGGGCATTTAATTTTGCTTTTCAAAAATTTAAAAACCAATATGATTATTGGTTTTTTACAGAAGATGATGTTATTTTTAATTTAGATGGATATTATGAAAAAGCAATTAATCAACTAGACTCAGATGATAAACTAGCTTTTATTGCATGTTTCGGAGTAGGCGGCGGCAATACATCCAGAAGGCATGCACATCATGGAGCAGGTTGCACTCATACCAAATATTTGAATGAGGCAACCAGTTTTAACGGAGGGGGTCTACCTTATTATAAAGATTATCTTATCTTGGGAGAAAAATGTAATGTGAATAATCATTGTGAAGAAGGTGAGGTTTCATTTACCAACATTTATCATAAAATGAATTATAGAATAGAAAAATTAGTTTCGAATGAGCGCCCTTTTATCAAGTGGTTTGACGATCGAAAACCCGGCCGTAAAGGTATTGTTGTTAAAGAGTGGGGAAGCGTTGATTATGGAACTAGTAAAAAGTTTAAGCCTATAGGGGAGTATGCAAGATGGTTCTAGTAAATAACTTAGATTTAGATAAGATTTTAGTTACTTCTTTCTGTACGAATGAAAGAACTAGTCAGTTCAACGAACATTGCATAAAAAAGCTTAATTTTCCAAATTCATTAATGATCAATAACGAAAAAGGGTTTAAAGAGAAGTATATCGATTTTGCAAAAAAAGGATTAGATACATCATGTGAATATTTTGTAAGAATAGACGGTGATCATTTTATTTTTGATGGGATCTTTGATTTATTAAATGTTGCAATTAATGAAGAATATGATTGGCTTACCGGCGTTGTTCATGACTATGTAATGAACAATTATAGGGGTGGTACACCTCAAATTTTAACAAGAAAAGTCTTAGAGCTATTAGTAAATGATAATGATTTAATGCCAAATCATCAAAAACCTGAATCGGAATATTCAAACAACATAAGACATTTAACAAAAATGGGCGATGTTAGAATTTTAACTGCGCTTCATGAATATGAGCAATATCCAAGCAAGATATGCAATTCTTTTCTAAACAGGCTTCATAGAAATCATTTAGGGCTATACAACGTCGAACATTTAAATTCGTTACCTGACAGCTATAAAAAAGCTATTTCATATGCATTTGACGTTTATGGAAAAAATGCCAATAAGGTTTCAATGGATTTTGAAGATTTTTCTTTTCTTGATAAAACATTTGAACCGTTGTTGGCAGAGTCAATTGATGGCTTGTATAATCACTATCAGGATGTTTATAATAGAGTAAGTACAAATTTTTCATAATAGAGATATATCATTATAAGAAACACCTTTGGAGCAATAATCATCGATGAAAAATAAAACGACAACTAATATTGCACTTACTCATGATCCTAGCGTTTTATGGGACGCTCCAGCATTTTCACGTAGTGAAGGTAAAACTTTTAGCGAAATAGAGTTTGTTCATAGACTCGTTGGTCAAAAATCTGCCGGCACTTTAATCGATGTAGGGGCATGCACCGGCCGATCGTCTCGCCCGTTTTTAGAGTCTGGTTGGACTGTATACGGATTTGAACCGGATCCTAATAATCGTGCGGTATTGAAACAGAATTTACAGGACTTTTCAACTTTTACATGTGATTCTCGAGCGATTGCTGAAGTGAGTGGAAAGTCGGTATCATTTTTTACTTCTTCTGAAAGCATAGGGATCAGTAGTTTGGTTCCTTTTACCACTGGGCATAAAGAAACTACACACGTAGAGACGATCTCTCTTCGAGATTATTGCAAAGAACAGTCGATTCAATCAGTCGATGTTCTTAAGATCGATGCCGAAGGATATGACTTGATGGTATTAAAAAGTTTTCCATGGGAATCTTTACACCCCGATGTAGTTACAGCTGAATTTGAAAATAAAAAGACCGCTAAATTATTAGATTATGACACATCGGATTTAGCACATTTTTTGATTAAGTTGGGTTATACTGTTTATTTTAGCGAGTGGCATCCAATTCGCCGTTATGGAATTCCTCATGACTGGCGTTGTTTTCGACCGTACCCATATCAACCAAAAGCTAATTCATGGGGCAATATTATCGCGTTTCGTGATAAGCAGGATGAAGCTGTTTTGCTTAAGGTATTAAAACAAAATATTCATCCAAAGCGACAATAGTGAGGTTATAAAATATGATTGCATTTTATATTTTTGGAATGACAGAATTTCAAGACATGCTGCCCGTGATTCTAGAGACTGCAAAAAGAAAGCGTTGTTGGGTTTCCCTGTTTGACTGTGTATATGCAAAAAGACAGTTCGAGATTTATGAAAGAGAGGAATTAACAGGGTTTGTTAGGCAAGTACTCGCAACTAATAACATTGATAATGTTGAGTTGAATTTTTATGGTCACGATGATGCGCGCAAGCATGAGGACGATTATGCGTCTAAGAAGCCAAGTACTATCGTACTTCAATCGCTACGTCACAAATATCCCGTCTGGTATCCGACGGCGGATCAATCGAATATAGTCGTTTTGGCCTGGAGTACTGATTCATTTCATGACATAAAACAGTCTCGCTATTACTACAAACCATGTCTTGTTGTGCTCAAGAGTAAAAAAGATGAGGAGCTATATAATAGGTTAAATGATTCCGACATGCAGATTGAGTATTTTGGCGACATAAGAAAGACCGCGCTCAACTTTAAACCCTTGTATTTGACTGCCCCTGATTTGTCCAAGATCCAAAAACGCACATGTCTAATATCGGAAACTTGGGTACCACCCGGTGGTGCCAGTCCAGCATCACGAACTAAGGATGAGATTGAGTGTAATGTATTGCCACAATCTACAGCCAATTTAGAGACTACCGCCGTATTAACTGATAGGATATTTGAACTTCTTCGAAGTCATGATTTCTATATCATTTGGAAGAAAAGAGAAAAGGGTCAAGCACCAAAGAAATCAGGGAAGAAGCACTGGAGGTCTCCAATAGAAATAACGAAACTTAAACCAGATTTTATGATAGATAAGGATTTAAACTTTCCCACCTCTTTGATAAGTGTAGCCAATAAAGCCGACTTGGCTCTTGTGATCAATTTATCCAACGCATACGAAGATATGCTGAGCGTAAATAGAAATACCTTTATGTTTGATGCCGCAGAAGATCATGATACCATTATTCAACAACTTGAAGTTATTTTGAAAAATACCGGTAATAATGAACCTAGTCCATTAATTGTCAATACTAACGATGGAACACTTCAAAAGTTAGCGGATAGGATTATAGCATTATGAGATATGTAGGGATTATACCGGCTAGATACGCGTCATCCCGCTTTCCAGGTAAGCCCTTATGTGATCTTTTAGGTAAGCCTATGATTCAACGTGTGTTTGAATCAGCAAGCAAGTGGCAGCAATGGGAATATCTGTGTGTAGCAACAGATAGTCAAGAAATCTATGATTGCTGTGATGAACTAAAGATACCATGTGTCATGACAAAAGATACACATGTCGATTGTATTGATAGGTGCTATGAGGTTGCAGTTAGGCTTCGTCGTGATGGGATCACCGGTGATCGATATGTAATAATACAGGGTGATGAGCCATTATTCGATAGTCGAGTTTTGGACGTTGATCTAAGTCCTGAAGTTGTAAATTTGTATACTGCAGTGAAGGATAACAACGAAATCGATGATCCTAACTGTGTAAAAGTTGTAGTTTCAAATTCAGAAAGAGCAATATATTTTTCAAGGTTTTCGATTCCACACTTTAACAAAAAGACCGCCCGTGCCACAGAAGAAAACAGGGTTCTAAAACAAATCGGAGTATATTCATTAAGTTTAGATAGGCTCAAGTTTTTTCATGATACATCACCGACATTTCTGGAAAACAAGGAAGGAATTGGGATGCTGCGATTTATCGAAAATGATATCGATGTAAATATGAGATATACACAATATGATAGTATCAGCGTCGATACACCTAATGATAGAAAAAAAGTTATTGATATATTACGGGAGCGGGGTGTCTAATAATATTACAGTATTAATCGCAAACTGTGGTACACTAGCCGCCGGCCCGGCTTTGATCTCTATGCTGCGAGACAATTCAGAAAAAAATATACGAATCATTGGTGTTGATCTAAATCCTGATAATCCTGCCCGCTATTTAGTTGACAAATTTTATGAGGCTCCTCCATCACCATCAAAAGAATTTATCGATTTTATGTATAGGATTTGTTGTAAAGAGCAGGTTGATATTATTTTACCCACATCAACTGATCGTGTTTTGTTATCATTAAAGAAGAATGAAGGTCTTTTTAAGAAAAATAATACGCTCATACCAGGATCATCTTATGAAGATTTAATAATTGCCAATGATAAAGGCTTGATGCTAAGTCATTTAAAGAGCTCAGGATTACCATGTGCAGACTTTAGGTCACCCACGAGTGTCCAGGAGTTTGATGTCTCTTTAAACGATCTTGGGTATCCAGGTAAGAAACTTGTTGTTAAGCCGAGAATAACGTCTGGTAGCAGAGGATTTAGGATTTTAGATGAAAGCTGTGTAATGAGTTATGATAAAATCTTGGGTAAAGCTGGATTATCAGCAACTACAATGACTGCTGATGATTATAGGGATGTGATATCAAAAGAAGCCTCATTTCCAGACATCATTTTGATGGAGTATTTACCCGGTACGGATTATTCTGTTTATTGTCTAGCAGATAAAGGCAATACATCGGCAACGATTCCGATGATAAGAATCAAGCCCGGAGAAGGTATATCATATGTTAGCGAAGTTATGTTGGATGATACCATAATTTCTTATGCCAATGATGTTGTAAAGCAATTTAATTTATCTTGGAATGTGAATATTCAAATGAAAGTCTCACAATCTGGAGTACCCCTTGTCTATGAGATAAATCCTCGGTTAGCTGGTTCTATCATATTAACGAAGGCAGCAGGATGTGATTTACTGGATCTTGGATTAAAACAATTATTAGGCGAGGATCTAACCATTAATACCCCCATTAACGGTACTAGAATGTATCGATATTTTACCGAGGTGTATGTATGAGTAAAAGAGTATATTGCTTTGACATTGATGGAACACTATGTACAAAAAACTGCGAATATTCTGAAGCTGAACCTTATTACGAGATAATTGATTCGCTAAATGACTTATATGATCAAGGAAACAAGATTATTATTATGACCTCTCGCGGCGCGTGTTCTGGTGTTGACTGGACCGAATTTACAACTAAGCAACTACAGAAATGGAACGTAAAGTATCATGAGCTTATTATGAATAAAAAGCCTCATGCCCATGTCTTTATTGATGATCGATCCGTGAATATCCATGATTGGTGCATTTCGAATGGGTTAAGCATTGAGTAATCATTTTTCTTATGATGAGTACAAAGAGATCATTGCTTTTTTGACAGAGCATAGAGGTCTTAAGGTGCTAGATTATCAGGATGTCAATAATGATTCTGATCAGTTTTGTATCTTACGTCATGATGTAGAATATTCGCCCGATCGTGCTTTAGCATTAGCAAAGCTTGAAGCCAATAGTTTAGGTGTTACTAGCAGCTATTTTTTTCAATTTAGAAATAACACATATAATATGTTTTCTCAAAAAAATCTATCTATTATTCATGAAATCCATGGATTAGGTCACAAAATAGGGCTACATGTACACCTGGATGCATGTGATAATTTAATTAATGACTACATAATACGTGATATAAAAATGATGGAATCAGCATTGGGCATTGACATTGATCGGTTTTCATATCACAGGCCCCCAGTGGGATTATTGGAAAAAAATCTGGTAATAAATGATAAAGTGAATGTTTATGATAAAATGTATTTTCATTTTTACAAAGAAGAGAAACCTCAAAGCTTAAACGTGATGTATGTTTCGGACTCAAATCATCAATGGAAATTTGGACACCCTCTAGACATTCCCGCTAGTGTTACCAAGGTTCATCTATTATTTCACCCTTTTTCATGGACTAAAAAAGGGTATAAGAACTTTGGTAATTTTAAGATGCTTATTAAAGAAAAGAAGAATGAGCTCATACAATCAATGAATGATGAGATAAAGACATTTCCAGAAGGTCTTTTAGGTAAATGATATGAGACTTGCATGGCAGCAGATACCATCTACTATTGTTTCTGATATATTATCACAAAATTGCCTAGATGGTGTTGTGATAGACACAGAACATGGCGGATTTAACACAGAAACACTGTGCGCATGTATTCAGGTAATAACGCTAAACAAAAAGAAATGTTTTGTAAGATTAACAGAAATTAATAGACAAATGATAAGGGTTTGTCTGGATACGGGATGTGATGGTCTAATATTTTCCACAATCGAGTCTACTGAAGATGCTGAAAGAGTAAAAGACCTTTGTACGTATCCAAAAAACGGAGGAAAAAGAGGGCTAGGGCTTGTTCGAGAGAACCTGTGGGGTCTTAAGCCCCTCGTGAAAGAATCAAATCCAGTTCTTATAGCACAAATCGAAACCCTACAAGGCATAAACAACATTGAAAAGATATTCGAGAAAGATATTTTTGACTTTTATATGATCGGCCCATACGATTTGTCCGCTAGTCTAGGAGATCCAGGCAACTTTGAAACAGAAAAATATATGAAATCGATTAATCTTATAAAGTGTTGTATTCCAATTGAACAAATGGCAGTTCATATTCCAACAAACATTAAAAAAGAAAAGAAAAAATATGAAAAATATGGTATAATAGCAATGGGAATGGATACTACATCAATAATCGAACAATATAGAGAAGTAGAAAATGCTTAATTTTGAGAACATAGATGAAAAATTTATAGAAGTAGTGCATAGCGCTGCATGGACAGCTTGGACAAGAACCTATTCAAAGAACATTTAACGTGAAAATACTTGTAACCACATATCCATATAACTCTGATAATTTTGAAGTCTCTGTTTTGTTGAATAAAATAAGGGCAGCGCATGGAGCTACGATCAAGTTTAATAACAAGTTTCGAAAGTATTCCGAAGAAGAGCTTTTATGCGTACTAGAAAAAGAAGAGCCACACATTATTATCGCAGGGACGGAAAAATATGATGTTGCGCAATTAGATTTATGTCGTCATCTTAAAATGATATCGCGCGTCGGCATTGGATTAGATTCAGTGAATTTAGAAGAATGCCGAAAGCGAGGTATTATCGTGACACACACACCTGATGCGCCCACCAACGCGGTCGCAGAACTAACAATAGCTCAAATGATTTCGCTATTGCGTAGGACATGGACTGTTGATTCTGAAATGAGATCTGGAAATTGGTCGCGATTTGTTGGCAGGGAGATAACAAATTGCAGCGTAGGAATTATTGGTGTCGGTCGAATTGGATCAGCGGTTATAAGGAAGCTTGAAAGCCTTCGACCGAAAAAAATACTATACACGGACACAGATTCATCACGAGAAATATTTTCTTCCCACACATGGTCGACCAAGGATAGAATTCTAGAGGAATGCGATATAATCTCTCTTCATATTCCTCTAAACAAGGATAATATAGACTATATTGGACCGGAAGAGTTATCAATTCTTAAAAAGGACATGTGCATAATTAATACATCTCGCGGCGGTGTGATAAACGAAGAAGCATTGTATATGTGGCTTTTAGAAAATTCGAACTCATCTGCAGCAATTGATGTCTTTGAAAAAGAGCCGTATACGGGAAAGCTGTTGTCGCTGCCTAACATTTTATTATCTCCGCATCTTGGAAGTTGTTCAAGAACGAGCAGACTGGAGATGGAATTAGGGGCAGCACTATCAGTTGATAAGTATCTTAGGTCTGAGACGCTTCTGAACAGGGTCGTGTGATGAAAAAAGTAGTTGTGTTTGGAGGTAGCGGATTTTTAGGAAGATATGCCGTAAGGGGTTTAATCAAAGAGAACATATATGATGTATATTCGTTTGATCAAAAGAAATCACCTGATCTCAAAGGCAAACATTCGATAGTAGGAAATATTTTTAACAGAGATGATGTTAAAAAAGCTCTTGTCAGTGCTGATATAGTGTTCAACTATGCAGCTATTGCTGATATCGAAGATTGCATTGAAGATCCTGTAAAAGCAGTAGGGACAAATATCTTGGGAAATACAATTATTCTAGATGAGTGCGCAAAAGCTGGAGTAAGTAGATTTATATTAGCTAGCAGCGTGTATTCTGAATCTGATTTAGGTGGAGTCTATCGGTCTACAAAGCGTGCATGCGAGTTGATTACAAAAGACTATAAGAAATATTATAATCTTAATTACACAATACTAAGGTACAGCACGGTTTATGGTCCAGGCGCAGATAAAAAAAATAGTGTTTATAGGTTTTTAGAACAAGCTCTCAATGGAAAGATAGAATATCAGGGAACAGGCGATGAAAGGCGTGAATATATTCATGCAGCAGACGCAGCAGATTTAACCATTAAGTCTCTAGGTCCAGAATATGAAAATCGTTGTATGATATTAACAGGTGAAAGATCCTTTCGCACATCAGGGTTTCTATCAATTATCTCTGAAATAATGAATCAAGATATTGAAATTAAATACAATGGCAATGAAAATAAGAATTTACTTTCTTCACACTATCAAACTACTCCATACAAGTATGGCGAAGATATCCCTAAAAAAATGATGTCATCAGAATATATTGATATTGGATTAGGTCTTGTGGGCTGTCTTAAAGAAATTAATGGCAAGAGGGAGAAAAAATTAAATGACTGACATGCCGGGAATTGAAAGGGCATATGAAAGAGCCACAAGTTCGCGCGAGTGGAGCGAACTTGAAAAAATGTTTAAGAAACATCGCGAAGTATATCTGGTATGTCATGGCGGAAATTTATCTATTGCCAGACATATTGCTACAGATTTGACAAGGCTGACTGGCGGAAAGAAACTAGTTTATGCTCCAGACACAGATACGGTTTCTATTTGGCACGGCGACTTTGATTATACAAGATGGCTCGTAGACTGGCTCAGCCCACAACTTTCAGAACAGACAGTAATGCCTCTAGTAGTAGGGCTTTCCTCTTCAGGATCATCGCCAGACATTGATAAGGCACTACAATTTGCATCAGACTTGGGCTGTGACACGTGTTATATTACTTCGCAGCCCGTCAATAATGACTGGGGGAGCCTAGAAGTGGTGACAGGCGTAACCCATTATTATATGTCAGAAATTATGATGATTCTTCTCTGCCATCGCTTGATGAACTCTTCAGGCGTAGATTCACCCATGATAAAAACTGTCAACCATAAACAACCTGAAGAACCTAGACTTCATTCGTTTGGCGATGAAACCTATCAAATTGGGGTTGATTTTGACGGGGTGATTCATAAATGTTCCAAGGGTTATCATGATGGAACAATCTATGACGATCCAATTGAGGGCTCCAAAGAAGCTTTAAGAAGTTTATCGAAAAAATATACAGTGATAATCTATACTTGCAAAGCTAAGCCTGATAGGGGATTAGTAAATGGTAAAACAGGGACCCAGCTTGTTTGGGAGTGGCTAAAAAAACATGACATGGATAAGTTTGTTACTAAAGTCACAGCAGAAAAACCACGAGCCGTAGCTTACATTGACGATAAGGGAATATTTTTCAAGAACTGGAAGGATACACTCGACGCATTACACATGTTAGATAAAGAGTAATGACGTGAAAAGATTTAGAGGTGCTTATAATTTTAACCGCTTTAGATATATTCATCAAGAGATTATTTCTAGCAACCATTTTGATGTTGAGAATGTTGACCTAATTCCGAAAACGGCATGTTTTTTTTCCGATGATATAATCGTCTATATCGATACCTCGGATGGCGTAAACGATGATCTTGAAATACAAGAATATTGCGGTAGAATATTAAGATGTATTAAAGAAGCCCGCGGGAAGAGGTTTCTATTTTTTAAAGCCGCACATTCGCATATTAGATCAAAGAATATTGAAGAAATAGCATTAGAAAATAACGGAAAGGTTATCCCATTTTTTAAGTGGAGCTTTAATAATAATTTTTATTCTCATGTGTTACCGAACCTTAGGGCTTTAAGGGAGAAATCTTCTGAAGCTGAGCATGATTATGATATTGGGCTATTTGCAGACTTTAACAAAAAATACACTTACCCCCGACCATCACATTCAGATAAGAGAATTTCATGGGCGGATCATAAAAAATTTGGTTTGGAAGGAAGCAGTCATGATACAGGAACATATGAGATAGCGTCTAGGCCGTTCATTCTGGATCGGTTAAAAAAGAGCGATTATAACATCTATGTTGGTTCTCAACCATATCCGGAGTATCTTTCCACTAGCATGAGCTGTCAAGCAATATTAAATCCTCCCGGCGTTGGGGAGTATACATCAAGGATGATGGATCAAACTGCGGTTGGTAATCTCATCATATTACGAAAAAACTCGTATGATCAAGGTCATTCATGGAAAGAATACATACCTGAAATTGACTTTAATAGTCATGATTGGCAGGAAGCTTTCCACGCTATAATCGAAGATCGAGTTTTATGGATTGAAAAGGGTCAATATTATTATGAAAACCTTTGGTCACCAAGGGCTATTTTTAATTTTATGATGACAGAAATTAATCAGGAAACTTCGTAAGATAACATGAATTTTTTAAAGCCTAAAAAAGTACTATATCATTCAGAACGAATGAAAGAGTGGTTCGAGACGAGCGATACATCTGCCCCTGTTACCATTAAGATCGATTTAACTAATGTATGCAATCATAATTGCCCCGGGTGTGTCGATGCAGACCTTATTGCAGATGATAATAATCAGCTTAAGTTGGATCTGGTAAAAGAGCTACTAGAAGATATGCAACAAATGGGTGTAAAGGGAATAAACTACACGGGTGGTGGTGAACCTACTTCACACAAAGAATTTGCAGAGATAATACGGTACACTGCAGAGTTAGGGTTAGAGATTGGACTTATCTGTAACGGTTCTCTATTTCACATGTCTAGAATTCCTATGGAAGAAATTCTTAAACATTTTACATGGATTAGAATATCTCTTGATGCATATGACGATGAGACCCATAAACGAACGCACGGAACAAAGGCTAGGTTCCAAAGAACAATAGATAATATAAGAGATCTTGCAAGAATTAAGCAAGAGCAAAATTTAGATGTTACTCTCGGCGCAGGATATTTGACAAATCAGCATGAAGATATGGACCGCCAGGTATGGAGATTTGTTTCAATATGCAAAGAGGTTGGTTTAGACTATGCCCAACTTCGACCTAGCTTCGGATGGTCAGGCTCAGACTATACATCAATCTCATCAGAAGAGTGGGACAAAATTTTTAGTGATCTTCATGAATATGAAGACGAAAGCTTTAAGATTGTTATTGACGAAGGAAAATATAAAAAGATTCTTTCCAACAACATTGGAAGGTGCTATAAAACATGCCATGCGCAATCTTTTAAAAGCACGTCCATAACGGCTCGTGGTGGTGTCTACATTTGTTGTTCATTGTCTGGTAAGAACGAAGGGCTAATTGGTAATATTAAGCAAATGAAATTTTCTGAAATCTGGAAATGTGATAGAAGAAAGCGAATCCTAAAAGATCTAGATGTTGATAGATGTCCTAAACTTTGCGTTGGTGATAATTTAAACGAGTTTTTGGAGCAAATTAAAGAGAATGAACCACCACATAAAAACTTTTTATAAAAATAAGAAGGCAAAATGTTAAAAATAGGCATTATTGGATTTGGATATGTCGGAAAAGCAATGTATAAGCTTTTTTCGAATCATTATGATATTGAGATTTATGATCCTCTATACGATCATAGCTGCTCAAAGGATAAGATAAATACATGCGATGTGGCAATTATTTGTGTACCAACACCAAAACTAAGGTCAGGAGAGTGCTGTACGGATATTGTTGAGGACGTAGTTTCATGGCTTCAGACCCCTTTAATTTTAATAAAGTCGACAGTTAAGGTGGGAACAACTGAGAAGCTTAAGAAAAAATATTCAAAACGAATTGTTTTTTCTCCGGAATATTGTGGAGAATCTTCATATTGGACACCGTACGATTTTCATACGGACATCAAAGAAACACCATTTTTCACCTTTGGGGGTGATCGTTCAGATACCTCAGAGTTTATTAACATTTATATGCCAGTTGTAGGACCAACAAAGACATATCGTCAAACAACCTCAACTGAGGCTGAGATGGCAAAATATATGGAAAATATTTTCTATGCAATGAAAATTACTTTTTGTTATGAAATGAATGAGATCTGTAGGGCCATAAACGTTGACTATAACGAGGTTCGTGAGCTATGGCTTTTAGATCCTAGAATTAACCCGATGCATACGGCAGTGTTTAAAGATAATGATTACCCATTTTCAGGAAAATGCTTACCAAAAGATACAGCAGCATTAGTAGAACTATCTAAAAATGCTGGTTATAATTCAAAGCTTATTAAAGAGGTTTTGAAGTCTAATGATAGAATTGAAAAGATTAGAAAATCAAGGAAAAATTAAATGAAAATCTTAGTAACTGGTGGTCTTGGGTTTGTTGGATCCCATCTTGTTGATTTATTGACTAATAAGGGTCATGATGTAGTTGTCATTGACAATCTATGTTCTGAATCTTCATCTCGTAAATACATGAGAGATGATGTAACATACTGGGTCGATGATGTTAAAAATCTAGATAAGTCAAAATATTCAGGACACGAATTTGACGTTATTTATCATCTTGCTGCACATGCAAGAATTCAACCTAGCTTCAAGGACCCGCTAAAGTACCTTGAAAATGATATCATGGGAACAGCACATGTTTGTGAATATGCACGTCAAATGAATGCAAAAGTTGTGTATGCAGGCTCAAGCTCTGCATATGGTGGACCTATGCTTAATCCATACGCATATGCAAAATATACAGGTGAGCAAGTCTGTGAAATGTATCATAAGGTGTATGGTATGAGCACTGTGACTGCTCGATTCTTTAATGTTTATGGTGATCGCCAACCAGTTTCTGGCCCTTATGCAACTGTTGTTGGGATTTTTGAAGGACAAACTCAAAAAGCAGAACCCTTAACAGTCACAGGCACCGGTGAGCAACGTCGTGATTTTACACATATTAGTGATATCATCAAAGGATTTCTGTGTTTAGGAGAAGGAGACTGGCAAGCACAAATTTTTAATTTAGGGTATGGAACGAATTATTCAATTAATGAATTAGCGGATATGTTTGGGGGCGTAAAAAAATATATTCCAGCTCGTCCAGGTGAGGCTTGGGAGACACTAGCTGATGTAAAAGATACACACGCTGCCATCTCATGGAAGGCAGAAGTTTGTCTTATAGATTATGTAAAAAAATGGAAGAATGATTATAATTCTACATGATTTTTCCGACCAATAAGCCTCATATTTCGTATAGCGAAATTAAAGCATGGCGTGAGTGTCCATATCGGCATAAGCTCCTATACATTAATAAACTAGGAACTTTTGAGGATAGTGTTTACACTAGCTTCGGTACCGCTGTTCATGCCGGGGCAGAAAAGTTCTTAAAAACTCGCAAGATTGACGTTCCAATGGTTCACTCAATGATTGAGAAGGATTGGGAAAAATATGCATTTGACGATCCAGTAAATGTAGAGAAGCAAATTAGATCGGCTGCAGATGCAGGGTGGAAATTTAAGCATCATCCACTCGCAAGTTGGAAAAAATGGGCTGAAACAATCTTAAATGATTTACCTGCTTTTATGGATGAAAATTTTAATGACTGGCAATATATTGCTGCTGAAGATATGCTCTATGAGGCTCTTCCTGATGATGAGCTAAAGTTTAAAGGGTATATTGATGGAATTATTGGCGATGTCACTAAAACAGGCAAGAAGCGCCTCTGGGTTATAGATTGGAAGACTGCCGGCCGGTCCGGTTGGCAAAGAAAGAAGAAAGAGGATTTTTTAATACAAGCTCAGTTAGCTGCATATAAAATCTTCTGGGGTCGTCGCGAAAAAATAGATTTAAAAAATATTCAATGCGCATTCGTTCTTTTAAAGCGTGAGTCCGTACCAGGAAAGGCGTTATCAACGGTTAGGGTTTCGGTCGGCCCAAAAATGATCGAAAAAACAGAAAAATTAATATCAAGCATGATTAAAGGCGTTCGCCGAGGTCTTGTTTTAAAAAATAGAGAGTCTTGTAGATTTTGCGAATTCAAAAATACGGAGCATTGTAAGTGAGAACAAATACAGTTGGTGTGATTGGGCAGGGGTTTGTTGGTGGATCCCTTCGGGAAGGATTTGAGGAGATTACTAGTATCATTGTTGAGACATATGATATTGCAAAACCTGAAGTTTCAACATGTAAGACAAATATAGAGCTTTTTGAAAAGACAGATATTATCTTTGTATGTGTTCCAACACCTATGAAGAAGTCAGGTAAGTGTGATACACGAATTGTTGAAAGCGTACTTGATGAAATCCACAGATATTCATTGGTAAATGATGCTCCCAAAATTGCGGTTGTTAAATCCACAATACCCCCGGGCTCTACGGCGATGTGGAATGATAAGTTTGGTCGTTCAAAGCTACGTGTTGTATTCAATCCAGAATTTCTTACAGAAGCTAATGCAAAACAAGATTTTTTGGATCAAAATAGGATTGTACTAGGCGGACCCCCTGAAGCAGTTGATTACGTTAGAAGGGTATTCTCTAACTTTACAGCAAATCAGTCATTTAATATTGGCGGGTGTAACATTATAAGGACAACATCAACAACTGCTGAATTTGTGAAGTATGTGACCAATTGCTATTTGGCAATGAAAGTGTCTTTTTCAAATGAGATATCTCAAATGGCGAATGCAATGGGCGTTGATTATGATGAGCTAATGGATACCGCAACGTTGGATCCTAGGATTTCTAGGCGTCATACTCAGGTCCCGGGACCAGATGGACATCTAGGTTTTGGTGGTCACTGCTTTCCAAAAGACCTCCAAGCCCTAATTTATGTTGCAAATAATATTGATGTTGATCCTGTGATGCTAAGGGCAATTTGGGATAAAAATCAGTCGGTCAGACCACCTGAGCATAGGGATTGGGAGCAAATGAAGGGAAGAGCCGTCTCTGAAGACTAGGCACTTAGAATAATCTTGGTTTATTTCGCTCGAGGCTGGATTAAAATAAATCCAGCCTTTGGTGTATTTGAGGAATATGGAAAAGAAAAAGTTTAAAATATTGTTACTATCAGATCATGCATTAAGCACTAGTGGTGTAGGTGTTCAATCTAGACATCTTGTTCAGGGTCTTTTAGAGAAAGGATGTTGGTCTGTTAGGCAGTTCGGCGCCGCTATTAAACATGAAGATTATCGGACGGTTGTAGTCAATGATGATTTTGTAATTAAGCCCGTTGATGGATTCGGTACTCCTGAAATGTTACGAGTTACCCTTGCAACTGAGAAGCCGGACCTACTTTTATTATTTACCGACCCCCGCTTTTTTACTTGGGTTTGGGAGATGGAAGATGAGATTCATCAAATTTGCCCTATTGCATACTGGCATGTTTGGGATAATCGACCTACCCCACGATTTAATGATGCTTTTTATGATAGTACTGATCTCATAAATTGTCATAGCTATCTTACCTATGAGATGGTTAGTGAGAACTTCCCAGAGAAAACTAATTTTATACCTCACTCAACGCCAGAAGATATTTTCTTTCCATTAGGCAAACATGCAAAAAAAGCATACCGCCGACAACTGCTAGGCCCAAACCGCCAAGATCATTTCGTCGCTTTTTGGATGAACCGAAATGCAAAAAGAAAGAGACCTAATGATGTACTAATGTCATGGAAACTTTTTTTAGATAAACTTGAGCCTAATGATGCTGGTAAAAAAGACGCAACATTGGTAATGCATACCGATCCTCGTGATCCAGAAGGTCCTAACTTGGAAACTACATCGGAGATGCTTGGAATTCAAGACAACGTCTTTTTCTCAAATCAGCGAGTTGATTTCGAAAAAATTAATGTCTTACATAATATTGCGGATGTAACTTTTAATATTTCGTTTGCAGAGGGCTTCGGTTTAACAACTCTTGAGGCAATGCAAACTGCTACGCCTATTATTGCAATTAAGACCGGTGGTCTAACACGCCAGGTAGTTGATCATAGGGACGGATCTGAGAATGGTGTCGCATTACCTGTAGAGTGTAAAAGCATGGTTGGATCTCAACATGTGCCTTACATTTATGAAGATTATGTTACCAATGAAACAACTGCCAATGCATTTTATAAGCTATACAATATGTCACCACAGGAAAGAGAGGATTTAGGTCAAAAAGCTAGAGACTATGTCCTATCAGAGTTTGCCTATCAGGATACAGTTGATAAATGGCATAATACAATGATCGATTTAATCGAAAACTGGAAAGATCGATATCAAAGTTATGCAATGGAGACAAAATAATGAAATCAGTTTTAGTCAGGGCACCCTTATTAACAATGAGTGGCTATGGTGTACATGCAAGACAAGTTTTTAGATGGCTTTCTTTAAAGAAGAATATAGATCTTAGAACGAATATTGTTCCATGGGGTGTAACATCATGGCTAATTAATCCAGATTATGAAAACGGATTAATTGGAAAGATTATGGCTTCTTCAAATGAGCTTGAAAAGCGACCAGATGTATCATTTCAGCTACAGCTTCCTAATGAGTGGGATCCTAATTTAGGGAAATTTAATATAGGAATGACCGCAGCTGTTGAAACCGATAAGTGCAATCCTGAGTGGGTAAATTGCTGTAATCGAATGAGCGCAGTAGTTGTTCCCTCAAAGCACACAGCCTCAGTTTTACAGGGATCTGGAAATCTAACAACACCGATATATGTCATTGGTGAATCATTTATTGATGAATGCCAAACTGCCCCTCCATTGGATATAGACTTAGAAACTGATTTTAATTTTTTAGTTTTAGGTCAACTAACAGATCATAGTCCGTATTTGGATAGAAAAAATGTGATGTTTACGCTTAGGTGGTTATGTGAAGAATTTGCCGATGATCCAGATGTTGGTATTATTATCAAGACAAATTCTGGACGAGGAACAAAAATTGATCGTAATATTACTAGGAAGGCATTAGAGGGCGTAATTAACGAGATTCGAAAAGGCCCGTATCCTAAAATTCATTTTGTTCACGGCCATATGAAGTCAGAAGAAGTCGCTGGATTGTATAAGCATGAAAAAGTCAAGGCGCTAGTATCTGCTACACGAGGTGAAGGTTTTGGATTACCGCTTTTAGAAGCAGCATCTTGTGGTTTACCGGTAATTGCGACAAATTGGTCTGGTCATAAAGATTTTTTAGATATGGGTAAGTGGCTACAGGTTGATTATGAGTTAAAGGATATTCCTAAAGAACGTTGTGATGGGTCAGTTTTTATAGAGGGATCAAAATGGGCTGAGCCTAGCAGCGAAAGCTTTAAGAAGAAGGTCCGTGGATTTAAGAAAAAGACACAAAAGCCTAATGAGTGGGCGAAACAACTCCAAAAAACAATACATGAAAAATATTCTTTTGAATCAATCTGCAGATCTTATGATGAGCATTTTGGAGAATTAATTGATTGAGATTATTTCTATTATTATAGCTTGCATATTATTTTTGTGGGCTTCTATCACTACATATTATTGTATTAAGTTTGCACGTAGCTTATTAGCAATTACAGAGTCGATTGAGAGCGCCTTGGATATTCTGGATGAAAGATACATATCAATCTCTAGGATATTGGACATTCCTTTATTTTATGATAGTCATGAAGTTAGACAGGTACTAGTTGATATTGACAATAGCCGAGATGCAATACTACAGGTCGCATCTATAGTTGGTAATGTTCAAGAGGTAGACGATGGCATTTAAGAAAAGAAAGATTAAAAGACGCCGCGGGAAAGGCAAGTCAAATATGTATTTTACGATGGATACCCAAGCGGCCATCATATCATTTCAAGAAACGGAATCTCAACAAGAACGAGAAGAACTATACAATAAAGAGATTAAATACGCATTTGAAAAGCTAGTAGAGAACTTAATATTTGTATACGGATTTCAAAATCCTTACCAACCAACGAAGCATCTTCAGGCCGATTGTGTTTCTTTTTTGTTTGAAACAATTCATAAATGGAACAAGGATAAGGGTACAAAGGCATTTTCATATTTTAATGTTGTTGGAAAGAACTGGCTTATTCAAAATGCTATAAAAAGACAGAAAAAGCTTAGGCGTTCTATTTCCTTTGAAGATACTGAGAATATGAGCGCAAAAGACCGCGCAAAAATTACACATCACCAAGTTGTGCCCTCTGCAGATGATCGTTTGGATACAATCGAGTCAAAAATGGAGATATTAAGGGCTCTTAATGCAATTAAAAGCAAAGTCCATCAAGAAAATGAGATTTTATGTATCGATGCAATAATTACGATTTTTGAAAAAGTTGATACACTGGATTTTCTTAATAAGCGAGCAGTTTTTGTATATGTCCGTGAAATAAGCGGCTTGAACCAAAAACAACTTGCATCCGCGCTGGGAACAGTTAGGAAACACTATAAAACAATTCGTGGAAGCAGCGAATTTGAGATTTTTTGAGGTATATTTTGACAAAAGCTAGAAATGACATGCTTGATCGGTTAGCGAAGATGAATAAGAAAATTGACACCTTCGCGGAGCTGCTTGATAACATTTCAAACCTTGAAGACAAGAAAAAACTGCTCTGGAAGGAGATTTATGAGAATGCATTGAGCGATCGTGAAAATGCAAATGCTCTTTACACTGATTTATACTTAAAGATGCAAGGAAGCCAGTCTGATCATATGCAGGTCGGTGCAATTATGGCAAAATATCTAGAAAGAATGTGTAAATCAAACGAACAAATATTGAAGTTGGCTGAACTCATTTCTCGAGAGGAAACGAAGGCAGCAAAAATTGATATTGATGATATGTTCTCAGCGATTAGCGGAGCTCAGCCTTGAGCCGCGCGAATGCCATAGGGTCACCTGTCGGAGGTGGGACCAGCGAAGTAGAGAATGAGGAGGCAAAAGGAAGCCCAACTGCAGTTTTTCGAAGAGCAGTTGTTCTTGAGATGTTTCATGATAATTCTTTTTATTCGGATTCTCAATTACTTGATTTTATCTCTAAAGCAAAGAACTCAAAAATACTAACTGGAAACCCCAGTTATGATCCAAAGTTATCACCTGCTGATGTTCTAAGGTATCTGATACCCATAAATTCTCTCTTGGTAAAAGACGTGACATCCGGCGCTGCTCAAGGAGATAAAGACGCCGACATCATGATCTGTTTCCCATTTTTTCCACCCCACGTGCAGCTTCCTGTCAAACCTGGTGAGATAGTTTGGATAATGCCAGACGGCTCGACCGAACCTGGAACGTACGTTTATTGGCTATGCAGGGTGTCCGGACCTGGGTTTACTGATGACGTTAATTTTACCCACCTAGATCGATCAAATTTGTTATCGCCACCTGAGACTAAGTCTCCAGGAGTGTCGGAAAGAGAAACCGTGGGAACAAATTTACCTGGGACATGGACTCTTCCCAATGGTGCTATTACCAATACTGCATATACAGGCAGCTTTCCAAATGGCGACGGTTACCCTGATCACTTTACAGTAGGCGACGAGTCCGCCACCTACGATGATATCGTTCTTTCATCTAGTGATGATGGCGCCGGCGCATCTTTTTCCCCTGAGCCTGTGCCTAGATTATGTCGCCGTCCCGGTGATCTAATACTCCAGGGCTCAAATAATGCAACGATCCTTTTTAGCGATGACCGCGGATGGGGAAGTTCTGAGCGACCGCTAAATGACGGTGATAGTAATGCCGCAAAATCTGAAGAGGAGATGAAGCGAACATTCGCGGGTAGTATTGATATCGTCACCGGTCGAGGAAGGTGGTTATCTGCACCAAACGAGAACCCTACTGATACAGCTCCCCGTGTTGTCAACAACTCCCGGGAAAAATTAGAGACTGACAAATATTATGTTAGTCCTACAGAGGGTGATCCAGATTTCTTAAATGACTCTAGTCGCATATACGTTGCGATGAACACCAACGGTGACGAAAAGCTAGGCTTAACGTGTCCAGCAATAGATGGCACCGACGTTCCGGAAGTTATTGACTCGCCATATGTTATCGTTAAGTCAGATGAGATCAGGATAGTGGCTAGAAAGGATTCTGGAAAAGAGGTCAATGGTTCTATTAAGATAGTCAAGGAAGGTGATGATGGGAAGGATAAGGCGGTTATTGTAATTCAGCCTGACGGTTCAATCATGATTGACGGACCGAAGATCTCAATTGGTTCCGGCACAACAGACGATAATCAAGTTTTAATTGGAAACGACTCAAGCGCTGATCACTTGTTAATGGGTGAGACA
>Ga0209756_1000545_pt1 | contig 36975 bp, 46 predicted proteins | sample ETNvirenome_6_85_FD_184071 | JGI IMG/M metagenome (GOLD analysis project Ga0209756, IMG submission 184071) | Marine viral communities from the Pacific Ocean - ETNP_6_85 (SPAdes) (version 3) | ecosystem: Environmental > Aquatic > Marine > Oceanic | place: Pacific Ocean | collected 2013-06-19 | reverse complement strand
CACGACGGGCGGCTTGGGCTCGGGCTTTTCCTCCACGAGGCGCCCCTTGGGTGTGGGCGGCGGCTTCACTGGAGGCTTGGGGTCCGGCTTCGGCTCGGGCTTGGGCTGGTCTCGAAGCTCAGAAAGACCACGCGTATATGTATCGTGCAGTCGGCGAGTCTCTGTAGGCCAAGCCGATTGGTCGGTACCATACCTGTCAGACAGCAGCGCCGTATAGTCCTCAAGAACCATCGTCGCAGTATCACGGTCTTTGCTAAGCAATAGTTCAGTTAGGCGGTCCTCGTAACGATCCGCCAACTCGCCCTGAGCTTCATCGTACTTTCTCACGGAACGGGCAGCTTTACGAGCAAGCCCGGCGCGAACGCCTCGCCGCAGTATTACGGGAGCATAGGGGGTGGACCGATACGCATACTCAGCAGATGACACATACGGCGTCTTGGCAATCTGCTTATCAAGCTCACCAATTCGACCCTGCAACGCTCGCTTCTCAGACTGGATGCCAGAAATAAGCGTCTTCTTGCTAAGCTTGGCGTTCTGCCCCTGAAGCTGCTTTACGGCCTTTTCATAACGGACGGGCTCGTTCTTCACGAAGGCCGTCGGATCTTGCTGGTCCGTCGCGTCCATAATCGTCTGAATGTTCGAGTCACCGACATAAGTCACCGTCGTGCCGTCTTTGCTCACTTGGTATTGCGTGCCAAAGAACTTCTGCTTGTTCTGAACACTGTCATTTACCTTCGGGGCCACGGTTCCCATGAGCGCCCCACCAGTCGGCTGGTTTTCCCAGAGAAACCGCTTGTAGCGGCCAATGCCAGCAAATCTGCTTTGAGTTTCCCGAGCAACTCTTGCATCGACTTCATCTTGCGTCCACACTGGAAACTTTTGATCCAAGTACTGTTCTGGCGTTTCGCCACCAAGCTTCTTCACGTAATCCCTGATGTACGCCATAGCGCCAAGCCGAGCGTCCTCGGCCATCCCATCCTTCCCTGGTGTTCCCACCCCCTCCCATGCTTCAAAATGCTTGTAGGCATACCAAAGGACGAATGGTTCCAGCAGTTGCTTCTTGTTCTTCTGGCCCTTCCACACACCTTTCAGTCTCGCTATGTAGGTTCCGGCTATCGCCCCTCCACCACTCGCGCCCTTGGCATTGATGAAGGCATGCTCCATGTTCTCATTCGTGCCGTTCGGTTTGGTCCACTCTGTGGGGGGTGTGCGTGCAATTGTCGAGATATTGTTCTGCTTTTGGTACGCTTTATAGAGTTCGGTTGCCCGTTTTCTTGTGTCAGCACTATCTCTCTGCTCGGTCTTGTAGACCCCGTTCATCGCCTGCATCCACGCAGCCCAGCCACCGCCCCGATTAAAGCCCTTACCGTGCTCAACAGAGTACAGAAGCTTGTCCAGGCCCTGCATTCGCGTCATCAGGTTGTCGCGCTGACCCCGATACTTTCCAGCCTGTGTAACGTCGTACTGCAAAGACTGAAGCCGAGCCCGACCCAGGATGGACTCATACACTGCGGTTGGTGACGCGGTTCTCTCGGCCATTTGATTCTCCTACGTCAGGTCCAGGTACAGCACAAGTAGCTTGTCACTCGACGTGCTGGTTCCACCAGTGTTGTTGATTGTATCCGATTTAGTGATGGAAAACTCGCTGGTCAAATCAGTGATTAAACCGCTGGTTCCATTCTGCTCATAGACGTAGATAAGCTCATCGCCAATCGAGATGCCGGTGACCGTGTGATCACCCGCACTGCCTCCACTGATCACAGCCTGAGCCATGAACTTTCCAGCAAGATGAGTCTTGAGCACTGATTGCGCTGCCAGGAGCGCAGAATTGACGAAACCATCAGCAAACAGGGCTCTGGTTGCTGTGTCCGCCAAGAAGGTTCCAGTCTTGATTAGACCCAGCAAAACCGTGTTGGTCAGGGCCCCACCGGCAAATGCATAAGCGATTCTGTCTGACGTGAAGACGCCAGCATCCACAGTGTCCTCAAAGGAGTCCTCTTCGATTCCAGAGCGTGCTTGCGAACGTCTACGCTTCCGGGCTGAACGACTGGGCTCAGGCGTCGGCTTTCGAGAGATGTACCTTCCGTTGAGCCATGGCACTGCTATTGCCCCGGAGGCGGTTTAAAGGTGCCTGTGGCTTTATCAAATATCCAACCTTCTGGCACCGGACTTTGGGCCTGAGGCGTGGGGGGGGGCTGGCCATACATGCCATACGGATATCCGGGCACGCCAACCGGAGGCTGGACGCCAAACGTACTAATCTGAGGCTGGATGCCAGGCGTAAACGGCATCATCCCCATTGTTGGTGGATTTGCCTGGTGCTGAGCCAAGGCTGCCTGCGCTACGCCAGCCTGCTGCGTAAATCCAGCCTGTTGCTCTTGGAGCCTGGAAATCCTGGGGGCAGTCTTTGCCTTGTGGGCTGCGATGCGGGTTTCAAGATCAGCAAGCTTGGACTGACTGGCTTGGCGCGCTTCGAACTTTTGAAGCTCTTCGTCCTCGACCGGGGCTTCCAACGTTCTGCCCTCCTTCCACGTTCTATATCTTGCTTTTGCTTCAGCCTCGAAGTCGCCAGACCGTGGGTCCTTGCCTTCGGGCGTGGACCAAAAGGCTTGCCCAAGCCCAGCTTCCAAAGCACTCCGCTCAGACTCAAGCCCCTTGGGAGTCTGCTGGAGCTTCGTAATCTTCTCTCCAGCCCTACCCGCCTTACCCTCAAACTTAGTCTGCTCTTCAAGCAGGTGAGTCCCAAAGTCCGCAGGAGCGCGAGTTGCTGCCCAGATGTTGGTCGCAGCCAAGAATGACTTCAAGAATGCCCCACGCTTCTCGTCTTCACGCTTCCGCTCGGCACCCTCAACCTTCTCCTCCAGCGCATGTTCTTGTGTAAGCTGCTCCCTCGCAAGTTCAGCACTCTGTACGCCAACCTGGGCACCAGCCTGTGCAGACGCAGTACCAACAGTAGCCGCAAGCCTTTGCTGCTGAGCAAGAAGCTGCCTCCGCTTCGCTGGCGATGGGTTCATCGCAAGCTGATCGCTAATCGCGCGCGACTGTTGACTGACTATCTGCTGAGTTTTACCAACCGCTGCATCAATCCGAGCATCTTGAACATCAAGGGGGATCCCCTTCTCGGTAGCCTTACTCTTCTTGAGATCAAGCTTCGCCTGGACCAGTTCCCACGGCTCCTTGAGTAGGCTGGCGAACTCAACCGCTGCTGGGACTGCGTCGGTCAACGCACCTTGAAAAAGTGACGCACGCTGAAGTTTGACGTAGTACGCCTCGGGGGTCATGCCCCTGGCAAGAATCTGGTCTGCTTCTTCGGGCTTGTCTGGCATGTCTTCCCCTTATCCAACCGTCGAGCGGCCATAAAGTTCTGCAATCGAGCGGTCGTAAGGTGTGCCAGGCCCACTAACTGAGGTTTGTGTTGCAAGAAAGGAGTCATCCGCAGTCGCTGGAACCTGCGCCAACATGCCGTCTTTGGCCTCTCGGGCTGAGGTCTCAGTAGCAATCGCTGCCTGATTCTTCTGAGCCTTCTCCGCAGCAGCCTGAGCTTGCCGCTGCTCTTCTTCGTGTCGCTTCCTCATGCGCTCAGCGCGCTGAGCCTCATCCTTGGCACTGCCCGCCCCGGTAATCGCACCAATAGCAGTGCCAGCCACAGCACCAAAAATAGCGCCGCCAGGAACAGGGATCATGCTGCCAATCTTGGCACCAAGCGCAACGCCAGTAACTGCCCCGGAGAGAGCGCCGGTTGTCTGCTGTTCTCGAACATACTCAGATGCCATTGCTACCTCATCCTTATCTTATCAAAGCCGCATCAGATCGACGATGAAGTTTCGGCCATCAACATAGCAGTGCTTGTGAGAGGTCTGCTTTCCACCCTTCAATCGATACCAGGCCCGGTAAGAAACCTTGTTGACTCCAGGCGTCAACTCCAGCGTGTCTACAAACGAGACCTGCTGCTTACGGAAGTTGTACGAAGCTCCAGACCTGGGGTAAATCCGGCGCTGCGTGTGCCTTCTGGCTTGAGGTCCAGACCCATCCATCGTGTCGACCCACAGCATGAACTCTACGAAGACCTGACCAAGGTACCTCTGGTTCTCATAGCCCTGGGAGCTTGCGTCTTGAATCAACCAAGTGCCGACATCGCGACTTGGGACGTTCTTGTTGTCCACCTCTCCGCCGGATTCAAACGCATATAGCGTACCCATGCAGATGGCATTCATGTTGGTGCTTCCATCCACATGGACGGTACAAGACATCCCCTCAACAGGCTGCCATACATTCGCATCGAACTTATACGTCTCGTAGTGAGTACTTGAGTCACCAGGATACGTGCCAAACGTCTCGTCTTCGGTACACCCAAGCTGTTCATGCCTGTAGTAGCGGTCAAGCTTGTTGTGGGTCCGATACCGGTAGTGGGTATCTGAACTCACCCCCTCAACGCGCGGAGCCGGGGCATCATAAAACTCAGGCTTGAAGATGAGATCTGATGTGACCCACGCCTCATCAGTCTTCAAATCAGTCTTTGCGACTCGCCCATTGATAAACCTCTGAAACTCAATGAATCGGTCACGGAAAGACTGTGCAGTAACTACGCTACCTGACGCAAAGTCCGCCCAGATTGTCGGATAAACCGGCATACTACTTCTTCACCTCAACAGCACTGAGGTGCATATATCGGACCTTGAAGCCGGGATAATCAACAACAGAGCATCCGTCAGAACCCCCAGCACTAACCCCACCCGCCGGAACAGTGCTTCCACTGGGAAGCTCTGCATAGCCAAACAGCGCAAAATGGACCTGAGCAAGGTTATCGCTGGGACTGAACAGCCATGATGTTTGGTAAGTGAAGTCATACTTGAAGTTCATTCCACGAGTGTTGTTTATGGGCCAAAACTCATGAACCCCACCATCATGCGTGCCGCCAGCCCCAACATATGCTGTATTAAACGTCGCCTCGCCCTCATAACCACTGTCGTAGGCAACAGAGCTTGATGGAATCTTGCCGCTCCATGCCAGTTCAAAATTCTGAATCGTACCGGCGCACTCGTTCGTGTATTCAGCCTCATCAGCCCCAGGAGTAAGCCCCGTGGTGTTTGTTGAGTATCGCAGTCCCATCGTGATGATTGGACACACGCAATCACCGAATGTCCTCGCCCCATAGTCATCCATTATGATTCGACAGCTTGCCCGAACAATCACCTCTTCACCAAGCGTGTTCCCACGAATGTCGCTGACGGTCACATACTGGGGGGCTCCGCTGTTGTTTTTCACAATCCCATCAGTCTCATACGATGAGCCTGAACGAAGCGTCAGGTTTGTCTCTATGTTTTGCTGCAAACTAATCGATACCGGCGCTTCAAATACGGTATTCGGCTTAATTACATCCGCAGTTAGCCCTTCATGACGAATGTTTGCGTGAGCAATCTCAACGCCTCGCACACTCGCCTGCGTTGAGTTGATTGTAGAGGATTGAAGATCATCACCCTCTTTGATCTCATCTGGCTTGATGCGCGCCATTTCAGTGCTTCCTGTATGACACGAGCAAGTTTCGGTCCCTTACACGACAATCCAATCCGAAGTTTCCATCCCTCACCGGCATTGGCGTTGGTGCTGAGCTTGTTGTCGTTGAAAACTTAGAGGTGAACTTTCCACGCTTTGGGTCATCTCGATATTTAGCGTTCAAGCCTTTCCTGTGTGCATAGAGGTCAGACAACAACGCCGCTCGCGCCTGTAGCTCGATGCGGTGAAATCCAGCAGATATTGGAGTCACGCCACATAGAAACGTGCCACATCTATAGTTTCCAACATGAATCCAGCCGCTCTCCGACACCGGCTCACCATCCACCACAATCCTCAGCTTGAACGCATAGTAGTCAACAGCCAGGTCTTCCCACCAACCTTGGGGGAAGTTGCCATGTGTCATTATGAAATCGGCAGCAGTACTACCAGGGGTGGCGTCTGGACTCGTTAGAGAAGCGGCGGACCCATGAAGCTTCACGTTGTCACTAAACCCGACATCATAGCTAAATAACGAGTCGGTAGAGTGTGTTGAGAGGCCATGACTGGTCCCCATCCAGCCACCAGGAGGCCGACTGCGAAGTGCCTGTGCTCGCTGATAATCCTCGTGTGTGCGACCAACAAACGGGTTGTCGTTATCAGCGGTCTCAATTGAACCAGAAGCATCCAACGTATCTTCTCTATGGACACCGTTGCCTTGCCATGTCCATGTCGCATTAGCCTCACAGATAGCCCAGCCATCGGTGTTGGCCTCAAACTCCACTGAAGGCATTGAGACGCCACCTGAATCCAACGTCTGCCACCCAACAAAGCCATTGTTCAACAAGAACTGATCGGAATTATCCGTCGATGAGAACAAACGCTGAAATGCGCGGTTCCTAACCATCGTCGAGTCAATGCTCTCCCTGTTCGCCAGATTATCGGCATCAATCCGCCCATTGACCTCATCCACAAACTCGGACAAATTTCGATTCCAGTCATCAGGAGAGATGATCTCCTTTTCCTCTGGGTAAACCTCAGGAAAACGGGTCGCCATGGCTAATTACCCCCCTCATCCAGCGCATTGGTCAGCAACCGAATATTCCGCTGCTCTCCAACCTTAGCATTCATGTCCCAACCGAAAAGCTGGAACCTGTTTGCAATGTCACTGTCCTCATCCTGACTAAATCGAACCTGAATCTCCTGCACCAGTTCCTTGTGCATGTGGCTAATGTCGAACCGGAGAGAGACGGGCTTGTGGTAGCCCCACTTGCCGCTACTGTCCCATGCCGTCGTGCTGTAAACCGCAAGCGGATTCACCAGATCCTTGTGGGATACCATGCGGTCTGAAGTCAAAGCCAAGTCGATAGAACGGTTGACCCTGAAGTTTACGTTGACCTTGCCGTCGCCATACCCAAGCACATAGCAATTTACATAGCCAAGCTGAATACCCTTGAAGACACTCCCAAAGTCCAGGGGAGCCGTCTCATAGTACGGGTAGTCACGCCTCGACGTGATGGCCCCAAGGGCCGTCTGGTCACCAACACCAGAAGCGCCAAAGACGTTCTTTCCTCGATACCCATTACTGAAGACATGGACACCGGGCATCGTGGAGTCGTGACTTCCAAAGTACAGATAGTTCCGCTCATCGCGGACCTCTACAGCGCACTGGATTGGGTAGTTCTCCCTGAAACTCCACGCGCCGACTTCATAATGGAAGACCAGCAATAGGTTGTTTCGTTGCCCGGTTGTCGGGATGCAAAGCCAGTACTCTTTTTCCTTCCGATTGATGACCCCAACAGCCCCGATAGCGTTGCTGCGGTCCATTCTCTTCAGGGTTTTCTTGATGGGCACTGACAGGTCCACAACGCCTGTGATTGTCCCCGTGTTCTCAAGCGCACCCTTGAGTAGGTAAACGCCGTCCGAGCCCAAGAACGCCAGCCCTACACCCGGCAATTCCTTGATGCTGTTCGGGGCGGTACACCCAACGTCTTCATTCAGCGTCACAATGTCGAACGCGCCCGGAGAGCCCTTGACCAGATAAATGCCGCGCTGCTTAAACACAACCAGAGCATTCCTGGTGGGGTGCATGCCTGTGATTTCGCCAGAGTTAGCGCCACCCACATCAAACGAGTTGAACAGCGGGAAGACTTCAGGCATCCCAGGGGCACTGTACCGAACCTCATTCCCCGGCATTCCCGCCAAGAAAACAGTGTTCTTAAAAACCGATATGTACCGGGCTTGCGATGGCCATGCGCCAAAGTCTTCGGGGTCTCGAAGCTCTCCCACGTTTGAGTCTGGTACACCATCCTCAATTATGGCCGTCTCGTTGTCTTGAACTTCCTTGATGAAGTAAAAGTTCCGACCAGACTCAGGGAAGATGGCATCACCATTGTCATCCAGAAGGTCCCTGGTGCGGTACAATCGCCGGGCAACAACATCAGGCCCGCCGACAGGAATCGTCACGGCTGTAAACCGGCGCTTGCCCTGACAGCACTCGAATGTACACATGTCACTGGCTTCAGACATTTGGCTCTCTTGACCGCGCTTGTTCACAAACGTGACCCGGTACTGATACCCACAGAGCTTTCCGTCAGGGTACGTCTTTGAATCCGTGCTGTAACTGCCGGTTGGATTGCAGCTACCCAAACCCTGAGAGCGAACCCTCGTGCCAAGAAAATAGCCAGTGTCCGCACTTGGACCCGATGTGTTCTCTTCCTTCAGCAACTCTGAACGAAAGATGACCGTGGCCTCGGGAGCGGCGGGTGGGTTGTGAAAACCCGCACGACTGGTGGTCCGACCATCAAAACACACGGGCTCATCACGACCATTGATGATGTAAAGCCGACCACCAAAAGTAGCAGATTGAGAGCCCGCGCTTGTTGCGCTCGGAACAAATCTTGACCTACCAGAAACTGAAGCATCCCAGGTCTTGTTCTCAGAATCCGTAAGCGGCAAATAGGACGCCTCAGCACCCTCAAACCCGCGCGGGTTTACCTTGGCAAGACCCCCAAGCGCATTTTCAAATATGGTGTACCGAACCGCACCATTGTGCCGGGCATACCAATGAAGCGAAGTGATCCGCCCACCATCCGCCCACTCAGCCAATGAGGTTGAATTATCCAGGCTAATCAGGTCATACCCGCCCGCAGTCCTCCAGCCATCATTGAGGTCCCAAGACATCTCGCGAATGTCTGAGGCTGAATCAGGCGTGACACGCCACCGGTCATCAACACCACGTAGCCGGAATGTCTGGAAAGTTTCGGTTTTCATGTCTTAGACGGAACCCCCCAACGCTCAAGGTCGGTAAAAGTCTGATCAAAGCCTCGACGGACGTACATTCGGTCAGTCCTTGAGAGATACTTGCTCTTCATGCGCTCCAGAAGCGGAATTGCCCGCCTCTCATAGATGGTTGCCTGCTGCGCCATGCCATGCTGCAAGCAGATGTCTTGAAGCGCCAAATAAACCAGCAAATGATGATACTGAACCGGCCACATGGGCGTGTCCGAGTCATTTGTCAGCCCTCTCGGCCTCCGCAGATACCTGAACACAACCGGAAAATCCGACCCAGGTGTATACCAAGTGCGAATGTACTGAACAGGACCACCCTCATAGAGGTGCTCAAGCTCAGTCAAGACGCCATCGGTACTGATCAAAGCAGTCGTTAGGTTTACGTTGTCCGAGTAGTCGCTGGCAGTCGTAAGCTCAAGGCCCCGGTCATTGTAGGTCGTCTGGTCCTCGCGAAGTGTCGCGATGTGCCTCCAGGCACCACTACCAATCGCAGTACTGCCTTCAATCGTCTCAGCAAGGCGCATGCGTCTGTAGACCTTCTTCATCATGCCAGTCTCATCAGTCGCGAGGCCAAACGCAGATGGCTGCATCAAGCCTGTAAGCTCAACCCGCTGGGGGGTGCCGCCAAGGAATGCGATGTACTTGACTTGAGTGGTTGGTGACGGCGGAGACTCCCAGCCCGCATAGGTGAAGGTGTAGCAGTACTCATAGGTCGCTTTATCGACCAAATTCACACCGGTTGGACCAGCATTAAGCCTCACTCGCGGCGCAAACTCCGGTGGGTCCAGATTTTCGTGCGTCTCCTCAACACTGACAAACGAGTCACCAGTACTGTCCCGGTCAAGGAACAGGAACTCTTCCTTTCTCGCGTCCAAGAACGTAAATCGGCCCTTCTCCGGGCCAGTTATGGTCTGCGAGGAGGTGTAGACCGCGCCAGATGGACTTGACGCCGGGTCTGTGTATGTGACCGTCTCCTTGCGGCTGAGTCCACGGTCCATCATGCCAAGGACCTCAACGCAATCCCGAGGCAGAGCGTACTTCTCGTACTTGATCTTCCAAGAATCGCTGGTGAACGCCCCCGGAGTCCTATCAACGATGATGTGGCGAGCGGTTGGGCGATGCGTGATCAGGTAGTTCTGGTTGTCAATCTCCAAGATTTGTCCAACAACATCAGGGTTGAAGAGCATTCGGTCTGAAGTGCCAACCCCTGTAGGCAACGAGCCAACCCGACTGTTGCTAAACGTCAGGCTGTTAGTTGCAGAGCCGGTGACCTCCTGGCGAAGAACAAGCTCGGACTTTTGCTGCATGAACAGCCAATGGTACTGGCTGGAAACCTGCAAATAATGCCGGTTTACGACTCGCGTGACAATGTCCCTGTACTGCTGAAGCTCAGGGTTGTAGTCCAACGCAGCGTTGATTTCTTCTCGGATACCCTTGAGGTTCACGACGCACTCCTAAAAGAAAACCGGCAGCCCAGGTATTGTACCCCGGCTGCCGGTAGTGGGCGCGGAGCCCGGTAGCGAAAATGGCTTAGAAGAAGCCCTGATCGACGATCATGACATCAGCGTAGTTAGTCACAGCAGAGTCGTCCTCAAGGCCAACAGCGATAACTGCACCGAAAGTGGTTTCGGCCAACATACTTGCCATCCCAATCGTTCCACCGCTAAGTGGGCCAGTGAGGGGAAGGCCCTCATCGCACCCTCCATTGACGTATGCATTTTCATACTTGCCAGCGGTTTGAACGACTACATTTGCGCCAGCAGCAACGGTTTCAGTCGCAACACCAAGCGTCAAGCAGTTCGCTGTCACACCACCAGCAGCACCAACCTCTGCGTTAGCGCATGAAGCGCCAAGACCATTGGTGGTATCACCGGTAATTGATACGAAGTACCCCTTGGTACATGCAGCCGACGCATACAGCGTCACGAACTTCTTTGGAAAATGATTGACGCCATCGACGCCATCAATCTTATGAATAGCCATTTTGTACTCCTACTCTCGATACATTGGCTTTGGGGTAGGGTGAGGGCCAACATGACCCCCACCCAATCTAAGAAGACTTAGAAGGTTTCCAGGTCGAACGCGACACCGCTCGAACCGAGGTGCTTGGCGATCAACTGACCACGGCACCGCAGCTTGGCGGCGCGAACGTCGTACTCACCAGACACAGTCTCGAAGTCCGACAGGTCGAAGTAGCCCTGCGGATCCCAGATGGTGTGGATGTCGTTGAGGTTCAGCATGTAGAAGCTGATCGGGTCGCCAGTGGTGACCGTGCCAGCAGTCGGCATGTTGCGCTCGACGTTGATCTGCACACCATCCCAGTACTCAACCAGACGACCGCCATCGATCTTGCTCTGGTCCACGTACCGCTCATGGGCCTGAAGAGAACGCTTCAGGTTCTTGAAGCCAGCCCGAGAGGCCAGAATCACGTTCGGGTCACCATTCGGAGACACGGAAGCAATCTCGACCTTCAGGTCATACAGGCCAGCAAGACCGTTCGAGTTGAACGAGCCAGCACCATCGAACATCTGGTTCTGCCAACCAGTCTTGGACGAGTAGGTACTCTTGCTCACAGAACCAACGGTGTTGCCCTGGGAGCCCACAGCCTCAGGCTCAAGGAAACCGTGATGGCTACCAGTCGTGACATCAAAGCCATTCAGGGTGTTCCAGTCCTCCCAGCCAGCCTGAGAGCCCTGCACCATCTGCTTGACATACTCACGCTTGAGTGCGTTTGCAGTCATCTTGGTGCGACTCTCGATGATCGAAAGAACAGCAGCGTCACCCTGGTTGGTCATCTCCTCCTCAGAGGAAATCGCCACGGGGCGGACAACGTGTCCCCAATCGTACTGGGCAGGCTTGAACACATCCTCGACCGTCAGGTCAATGCGCTCGAAACCAGTCTGCATACGAGTAGTCGAAGAGTGCTCACCGAACCCAAGAGGAATCACGATGCGGGTACCACCAGACTGAACCGGCTTGCCTGCGCCATGAACGCGCTCGGCGGCATCAAGGAAGGCGGTGGTCTCGTGAACATTGTCACGCCACTCCTTCATCAGGATATGCATCGTGGTCGACAAAAGATCATTGCCGATTGTTAGTGAAGTGGTAGGCATCTCAGGCTCCTAAGTGATTCCTTAACGGACGGTGTTGGAGATTCGTTTTGCGGCTTCAGGGTTTGCTTGCAACCAAGAAGCAATGGACGCCGCGCCTTGCTTCTTAATATCAGGTGGGATGTCCTCTACTCCGGGCGAACCACTCATGGAACTACGCTTAACCTGGCGCGCAGACTCTGCCCGAGCACGACGCTCAGACTGTGCGCGCTTCTGCTGTTGCTCCATAATATTACGAGCCTTGATGATCTCGTATGCATCCTGAGTTGAGAGCGGACTTGTTGTCTTTTCCCGGCCTCGTACAAGAGTCGCGACCGTCTTCTTAAAGGCTGGGTCGCGCATCTCAGGATGTGTATCAAGGAAATCAAGATACGCTGACTCCTGCTTGCGCTCAACAGATGCTTCACGCATCGGTTGGAACGCCTTTGTCAGGCCCTCAGCAATACCCTTGTTGATTCGGGCCTCGATGCCCGCCTCACTCATAATGTCAGGAAGCTCATCATCTGAGACGTTCATTGCGTCCTTGACCCGTGGGTCGTCGATGACCGCAGCGAACTCGGCCTGACGGCGAGCAAAGTCACGCTCAAGCGCATGAACAGCGTCTTCACGCTGCTGAATCTTCTTATCAAACGAAGCCTGCTGAGACTCAAGGGTCTTCTGCTGCTGCTTATAAGCAACGCGGAAGTTGTGAAGCATCCGCTTGGCTACAATCGGCAGTTCCTTAATGTCCTGCTCTGTAATCTTGTCGTAGAAGCCATCAAGCTTCAGGTCATCATCATCAATCGTCTCAAACATCGGGTCAAACGACTTCGCTGGCTCTTCGCGCGGCGCAGGCGCGGGCGCAGGCTCTTCGGGCGCAACCTCTTCAGACGCACTCGCCTCTACCGGAGCCGCATCAGTGGACTCAGGAACATCTACCAACGCCGCCAGATCAGCCGCATCAACTTCCGGCTGAACAGACTCAGAATCACTCACCGTCTCGTCACTCACAATCTCTCCCTCAGTAATGTGGAATGTACCACTCATTCAGTGTTTCAAGCAAGATACTACTACGCTGGAGCCGAGGTTTCCATTCCAGCAGCAAGAGTCTGGTCTTCTTCAGACATTGCCTCTGTAACCGGAGGCGGCATCTCGGCCTCTTCTGGGGCCTCCATCTCACCAGGCGGCTCCTCAAACGCAGCGATAAACTTCTTATCGGACCCCATACGCTTCAGTTGCGCGGTGGCCTTGCGAAGCTGGGTGTCCGAATCAAGTTCCATAGGATCAAAGTAGTACTTGCTCTCGAACTCACCCTCCCCAACCACCTTGGTTGCTTCAGAAATCGCAACAAGCGGGAGGAAAAGCTCAGGCGGAAGCTGCTGGTCCCAGCGGTTCTTCTCTGCACCCGAAAGATCAACCTCAACCTCAGGAATGTCACCACCACCAAGCTTGCCAAGCGTGTCATTAAACTGACCAACAAGGTTATCGATCACCTTGATCGAATACGGCTTACTTGGAACCGGCGCAGACTCGGCAATTGCCATCATCTGCTGCATCTGCGGGTCCTCGCCCTCAGGAGGCATCATCTCTGCCTCGCCCTCAGGAGGCATCATCTCTGCCTCACCCTCCATGGGAGGCGCTCCCTCTGGAGGCATCGGTGGCGCACCCGCTGGCGCACCGGGGTCTTCAGCGTAAAGTCCGGCCTCTCCGGGCAGGCGCTCTCCAGTTCGAGGATCAATAGGCATCTCAATCTCCTGAGTGGCTCAAATCATACCGCGATCACGCGCTTTGCGGTAGTTCCGAAAAGCTGGTGAGTTGTCAAGACGGTCACAATAGTCAGCATAATCTCTTTCGTCCCGCTCGTTTTCATCATCCATCTTGCGAAACTCGCTCTCCAAGTCCCAATCCCCATCTACAGGAGTCAGGCCGCGCTGCTTGCAAACCTCGGCCCGATGCGCCTTGCTTTGAAGCATAACGCCAAGCCCCCGGTCATAATACGGGAAACGCTCACTCCAGCGGTCAATACGCGCAGACGGCACCCATCGTGAATCTGTAGCAGAACACTGTGGGCACTCCTGGTCATCTTCAAAATGTTCGCCAACCCGAGAATCAATAAGCTCCTCGAAATCGTGCTCACAAGCATTACACCGGTACCGATGCATCACAAGGCCGTTCCCGCCTGAAACCTTACGCTCCTTGTCATCAACCAGCGTAAGAGACTGGGCCTTAGACATCCGAATCACATACTTCGCGCTACCACCACAGTCTGCGCATTCGATGACACTTGGGCGCGCATCAAAACGAAACATCCGATCTTGTTCAGACCCGCACGGCTCACAACGAAAACTATACAGGGGCACCGGCTGCTCCAATAATCTGACCAATCATCTGCTGCTGCTGCTGGGGCGGCAAAGCCTCAACCTCGCTGAGAATCTGCATCATGTTTGCGTCATTCTCAAACAATTGCTTCAAGGCCACCAACGCCTGCTCGGGCGGTAACTGACCAACCTCAGCCATAATCTGGGCCATCTCTTGGTTCTCCCCACCCGGAGGAGGACCCTGTGGCGGCGCTCCCTGTGGCGGCGCTCCCTGTGGCGGCGCTCCGGGCATCATCTGGGGCGGGCCTGCCTGTTGGGGCGGCTGCTCAGGCTGCTCTTTCTTCTGAGCCTTCTGCTCTTCCTCTGCCGCCTTAGCTGCCGCCTCCATTTCCTCTGGATGCAAGTCCTTCGGGAAATCAAACCGCTCAGCAATAACCTTCATGTATGAACGAGCGAACACACCAGCAGGTCCCTTGTCTTGCGACTGCTGCCAGAGCGCAGAATAAGGCTCCATCAAAGCCACAAGGTTCTGCTGCATCGCCGCATCGGTCAACGGAGTCCTGCCGCCCTCGATAAAGCTGACCTCGAACTTGGCGTCCAAATCCTGAGCAGTGACAATAATCTTGTCACCACGCTCCATCAGAACCAACGCCTCCTGCTGTACAGCAGTGACATCACCAACCTGCGTAGTGCCAAGGTCGCGAACTGAATCCTCATCAACATAAGGCTCTTGCTCAGCAGAAATACCCTTAACCAGAGCCTCTTCCGCTTGGGCCTCATCCTCCTCCGATGTCGCCGCCTCCTTGTCAACAGCCGAACCAGTCAGCATCGCCCCAAGTCTGGCAAGCTCATCAGGGCGCATATCATCAAGGCTATTCTTGCCTGTGGCCTTCTCTGCAAGCCGCGAGAACTCATCCCCATCAACATCCTCGCCAGCCTTCTTGGCCAACTCCTTGATGCGCTCAACGGTCCACTCTTCAGCCTCTGCCTCTGTCTCTGTCTCTGTCTCTTCAGACTCTGCGTCACCAGATGGCTGCGCTCCAACCTCAGCAAGCTCAACATCTTGCTCTTCATAGGCACCAGCCGAATCACCAGTATCCTGCATGCAGGCAATAAGGGCGCGCAAGACAAGCGAAACAAGACCGCCAAGCCACTGGTCCTTGATGTTGCCATGCATACCGAATTCAGACTCGGTGTACTGCATCGCAGTCTGAACCTCAAAGGCCGTCGCCTTCGTAATCATCCCGCGCGCCTGAGGACTCGTGCCAATCACACGCTCAAGGTCATTCTCGACATTCCCGACGTAGTTCCAGATGTTCGGCGATATCGGAGCGTTCTGAATTGGGATGATGGCGTCACCAAGCGGACGCTCAAACCCAGACTCCACCTCAAGAACCAACCCGTCATGGCCCTCGGTCAAGTTCGTCATCTCCTCCGCGCTAAACGTGCCCTTCCGAGTCACATACTGCCGCGTGTCCTTTCGCGTAGACATCGCAAGAAACGACCGGTACGAGTTCAACTCGCGGAACTGAGGCATCAATCGAGCGGTGTGAGCAATCCCGCGAAGAGGGAACTCTGGCTCATGATTGAAGATCAAAGGAATCACATGCGGAGCGGGCTGACCGTCAGGCTCTGCAAACGGAAGCGGCCCAACCCAGACGGGCTCCTTCGAGATTCCGCCCTGACCCAACACATAAATCTCAAGACGCCCCTGGTATTCAATCTCAGGATTCTCAGGATCGCGGTACGTATCGACCAAGTTGCACAACTCAAGAACACGAACAAACGCAGACTCGTCTGAAAGCGCAGTCTTTTCGTCTCGACGACCCTTCGGCTCGTCATCAGACGCAATCGTGGCATTACTCAAAAAGTCGAGACGACGAGTGCCTGCCAACTCTTCCAGGCCATACTCACGCTCAACCTCAACCTTCGGACGGTAGTAAACGTGGCCACGGAATCGCTCGTCATCCACATCGCCCACATCCCGGTCGAGGAGCATCTCCCACCACGGGACCACTCGCATCCAGACGCGGTCCAGAGGGCTCCCACGGCCTGAATGGTAGCCAACCTTGACCCCAGACCCAGGATACAACAGGCCCTGCCTGAGGGCCGTCATCACACGCTGGTGGATCTTTGAAGACGACAACCAGCGATTGATCGCAAGCTCTGCCTTCTCAGCATCACCCTGGCCAGCCGGGTCCTGACTGAGCACTGCACGACTCGCGCGAGGATACAACGCACCCAGATACGAGGAAAGCACGCCCCATAGACGGTTTACCTCAATCTCAATCTCGGTCGCACGAGGGTTGCGAGGCAGCCGCTCTCCCGCCATGTACTCCCAATACTTGGTCATGTACGTGGACTTGTACATCGCCCACATCTTCCGACCATCCCGCATGGCGCGGTCATGGGCCCTGACCTGATCCTCAACTACACTGGGAGTGATCTGGTCAGTATTTTTACCGTTCTCGGGCATCTCAACTACCTACTCTGACCGTATTGCTAAAAGGATTCTTGCGAGCATAGTAACGTCTGCGGCTGCGACGGGGAACCACCTTGGACTCCGGCATGTTCCGAAGGTTCCAGGCAGCAAGCATTAGCGCGTCTGCGTGGTCGTCGTGGTATCCATCCTGACCTTCGATCTTGCAGTTGATCTCACGGATGTGCATCAACTCCTGAACGGTCGTCAGGTCTCGCAGTTCAAGAGCATCCCCGTTCACAAGTTGGCGCAAGTGGGCATACCCCTCTTCCTTGGAACCCCGAGTGGTCGTCCAGTACTTAGGAGTCTTGCTCGCCTTTGCGCCAGGAGCAGCAGGCCTGTGCCACAAAGGAATCCCAGCCTTGATGAACTCCCGAATCACTACAGGCCCCGCTCCACCCGTATTTGCCTCAATCAAGGCCCGCGCCTTGTTGTAGTGAGCCGCAAGATCAATAGCCTTCTGGGAGAACAGGATTTCACCACCCTGATTCATCGATAATGACGCCACTTGGCGTCCATCTGCACTCAAAACCTGGGCCACAGCGTAGTCACCACCCGTACACCACGACGGGTCCACGCCAATCGAGTAGTTCATACCCGGATATGGGCGCTCATAAATCCGAAGCTCACCCTGGACGGGCTTGATGGTCGAAATCACCTGATTCAAGTAGTCAGAATCAAACCAACTACCGTCAAAAATGGCGAATCCGTCCTCTACAGTAAGCGGATACTCCCGCCTGAATCGACGCAAGCCAATCCCATTGACACCATGAATCTTGTCATGTCGCCAATAAAGCTGCTCAATGGTGAGGTTGTGGCGCTGCTGTAGGTCCCATTCCCCCTGGTCAGGCTCCCACCCCTGCGGAACCTCCGCCCGATATGCAGCATGGTCCGACCATTTGAAGAAACGGAACCGAACATTCTTGTCCCCGTTCCGCTGCGCTTCCAAAGCAGACATCACCTTTTGATGAAAAAGGTTCCCAGGGCCGTCTGCGGTGGAAACAATGATGATCTTGCGATGCGGACCCTCGTGCATCGTAGACGTAATCGAGGCCCACACCTCTTCAGCATTCGGCCAGAACGCCAACTCATCTGCATGCAGCCGCTGATACGTCCAACCACGAGCCTCGCTCTTGCCCCCAGCCGTCATGCACCGGAAACCAGCAAGCGTGTCCTGAAAGATCAACTCCCGCTTGTTCGAACGGTCAATCTCCCGCTTGAGCATCTTCGGCAAGGAACGGTAGTAGTGCCGAATACGCCCAAAAATGGCGTCTGTGGACTCATACGAATCAGCCGCAACCAAACACCGCACCGGGTCCTTGCACCAATACAGATAATTGAAATTGTACGCCGTCGCGACCGTCGTGTCCCCAATCTGGCGAGGCTTGTAATGAATCACCGTCTCAGCATCAGACTTGAAATCATCCAACGCCAGGATCTGCTCATAGAAGGGCTCATCAAAGCTGCGCTCGATTCCCTTCTCATCGATGATCTTCAGACGACTGATAAACTCTGAAGGCTCCTCAGCCAGCCGCTTCAGATGATGCTTGTCAGCAACATTCACTACGCCTCACCAGTCGGAAGCTTCCAACGGTCTCCACCAGACTCGCCAAAATAACCCCGAAGCTCTTTAAGCTCTGTCGATGTCTGGGCCTCCTGCTTCGCGTTGCGAGACTCAAATCGAGTCTTGGCGTACTGGCGATACGCCCAGTCCTCACCCTCCTGCATCGCGTCACGAATGCCAACCCAGAACTGCGAGTCCATGCTCTTTAGTTCCTCTTCGCTGACCTCCTGAATCATCGGGAACTCCTCAAAGAACCAAACCTTGAACTCGTTACTCTCCGAAAGCCACCGCTGCCAAACTCGCTCGTTGATCTTCATGCCACTGTAGTTCTTGGCCTCAGTTGCCTTGAACCACTCCCCACGGAAGTACTTCCCGCTCTTCGCCATCCGATACGCCACCTTCCTGAACTTCTCCTGCTGACGACTCGGCTTGAACTCGACATGTCCAGGGCTTGTCCACTGCTCAACTTCCGCACAGTCAACATGGCCGTCTTTGCCTACGTTGTAGTACATGCGCAACTTCGCTGGATTAAAAGGCTTTCCACTGTCGTCCGACATTCCAACCCCCTATTGACTGGCTAACGTGTCACACTTACCATGATTACACGCCAAAACACGAGAATACAACGATGTCCGATGACACCAAGTGGATCCCGCAAAGCAAACTCGTAGAGAGATTGCAGAAAACAAGACGCTTTAGAAATCCGCCCATAATCAATCTTGACTCGCCAGAAGCCAAGGTTCGATACCTGCACAAGCTTACCGACGAGTTCAAGAAAGAATGGGACAAAACAAACGAACGAAAGGCCTAAAACGGCACTTCCGGGTCGCCGCCTGCGCGCGCGCCTGTGCTCACGTTGCCATGGCCATAGGCCTGAGCCTGATTACCGTGGCTGTGGCTATTGTTCTGGCCGCCGCCCTGGTGCCTGCCCGCGCCATCGTTGTCTGAACGACCACCAAGGAAACGAACAGTGTCCGCCACTACCTCTGTGGCGCGACGGTTCGCACCCTCCTTGTCGGTGAACTCTCGGGTCTGAATACGACCCTCAACATAGAGTTCCTTGCCCTTGGTGCAGTACTTCGCCACATTCTCGGCGGTGCGGCCCCACACAGTGACCGTGTGCCACTCAGTGTGCTCGACCCAATCATCGCCATCCTTGCGGCGCTCGCTCGTAGCAAGCCGCAAGTTCACTACAGCAGTCCCGCCCTTCGTCTGACGAAGCTCCGGGTCCATGCCCAATCTACCAACCAAAATCGCCTTATTCACACTCATCGTTTCTTCTCACCTTTGTTCTTCCGCTTAGCGCGGATTTTTGAGTAACCAATCGCAAGCATCAGTCAGCGTAATCCGTTCTTGGCCATGTCGATTACCGCTTGATCTTCAGCGCCACACCAACAGCCTTCGTCAGGTCAGGCTTCTTCGGGGCCCGGCCCTGCAAGAAATCAACATCGCGCTCAAAGGACCCTTGGTCCTTCTTCATCCGAGGGTTCTCGCCAGTCATCTTGCGATACTTCTTCGCAAGCTCAAGTGCATCATCTACTTCCATTATTCACCTCTGGAGGGAGGAGGGGGGTCATAAAACGGGGACTTGGAATCCGTCGTGTCTCTTTCACGAAGCACCTCGCCTGCCGCAGAAACATACCAGATCTTGTCATCGAACCTCTCTGCGGTCCAAATATCGCCATCGATTTCAACATCCCAAGTCTCATCGGGCTCATCATCAGCATGTTCGGTGTCATATTGCAATTCTGCGGCATCCCGAGCAGCCATCGCCAAAGCCTCTGGGTCATCGTGCAGTTCTTCAGGTAGATGCTGCTTGTAAATATCTGTATTGGTTTGACCAGGCCCCTGAGGGGGGTCTTTCGGTCCTCCCGGCTCGCCAGTGTCGAAATCACCAGTGTCGAAATCACCAGTGTCAGGCTCGCCAGTGTCGAAATCACCAGTGTCAGGCTCAAATGTTCCTGAAATGCCAGACTCCTCTCCAGCTTCCTGAATATCTTCGGGCCTGTACTCTTCAGGGCCTGCCTTGGTGGGCCCAGGCTCCACATAAGGCTCAAAGCCCTCCATAAACTCAGCCTCAGTAGGCATACGCTCGTACTGAGGAGCTATAGGACCACCCTCGCCCTCAAACTCATACCCCTCAGGCGGCAACAAACCCTCGCGCCAATCCAACTGACCAGGCGCGCGCAGCATGTAGCCACTCTTAGACCGAACACGCTTCTCTACAGGAATCTCCTGCTGAGCCTGTGCCTCAACAATGTCCTCCTCCTTCTCTACAGGGAGGGGGCTGTGAAGACTCTTCCTGAGGAAAGCATCAATGTCGGTAACGATGGCCATCAGGGCCCGTACTCCCAAAGGGACTCTTCAATCTCATCAATGTCCTGCATGAGTTGAATCTCAACATCTGGGTCGCCCTTAGCGCCAAGAGCCCTGTGCTCACCCAAACGCCGCTTAGCTTTGTCAAGCTCGCTCCTCCACCACATCTTTGAGTCGTGCATGATTCGCGCAGTCGTTAGCGTACTCTGGGGCGGCGGAGTGATTTGACTGCCACGAAGCTGTGGCCCAGGAAGCGGGTCCCGTCCAGGCGCGCCTACAAACTTCTCGTATTCCATGCCAGGAGGCCAATCACCGGGCGGCGTCCTGCTAATTCCTCCAAAATCAGTCCACGATGTCTGCCCCCCCGGAGGCATATCGGGATGGCCCTCAGGAAGCCTCTCGTATTCTATGCGACGTTCCCGTAAAGACGGCGGCTCGTAATCCACGTCCAGACGTTTTTGGCCCGGTCCAGCCTCTACTCGCCCGGCTCGATCGTAGATGTCTTCACTAACGCGCTGCTGGTCGCGAAATGCCGTGCGAACAGCCGGGGGAGGATCCCCATAACCCTTGTGAAGACCACGACGGATATCATCAGGATCCATCGGACGGACAGGAGCGTCGACACCAAGATGTTCGAGCCACTCCTCCTCGGTGGCAAAGTGGTCCCTCCACGACTCCCGCCCAAACTCATATTCAGGAGCAAGTTCGGGCTTGGGTTTCGGAGGGTATTTATCAGTCAGAACGGTATTCTCCCACTCAACCCATTTCCGCTCCTGCTCGGCTATCCGCTCGGCAAGTTCGGGACTGATCTTGGGTTTCGGAGGCGTAGTCTCCGCAAGCTCAACAACCTCAGCAGAAACACGCTCAGCATCCTCAACAGACGCGCCAGAAGCAAGAGCCTTCGCCTTTGCCGCCTTTCGCATCTTGTACAGCTTCGCTGCCAACGCACCCGCCCCAAGGCCACCAACAGCAAACAACATCACATTCCTTGCCGACTCTGTGTCGCCCTCAAGCAAGTACAATGTCGCAGAACCAACGTCCGATGCAAGCGTAGGATCAGCCACGGAAGACGCAGCAAGGACATCCTGAGCCCCCGTCGCCTCGCTGAACGACTCGCCCTCATCCATGCGCTCCACTGCGCCAGCTATCCGGCCCGGTGGATAGATCTTCTCGGTGTAATACCCACCAGGATCCTCAGCGAACTCCTTGGCCTGGCCCTCAACCCATTCGCCAGTCCGACGAACACCCTCACCAACCTGTAGCGCCTGCCTGGTTGCCCAATCCTTAGGACCCTGGTACCAAGGCTCTTCCTCGCCCTCCATGGTCTCCATGACGCGCTGAAGCTCAGCCTTGTCCTCCTCAGGGCCTCCCTCGCCCTCATCACCAGTCAGGACGCGGCCTCCCTCAGTCTCGAACCACATCGCCTCCTCAAGCTTCTTATCGTCAATCTCGCGCTGCTCTGGTGTGGGAACACGCAGTTCCGGAGCATCCCACGGAATTGTAAAGTCTGAGATGCCCCACACGCCAGCCGACCTCGCCGGCTGAATGCCAATCTCGCCCTTGCGTATCGCGTCAAGCATCTCCCATGTCATCTTGTCAGCCGAAATCTCCGGCTGAATGCCAATCTCGCCCTTGCGTATCGCGTCAAGCATCTCCCATGTCATCTTGTCAGCCGAAATCTCCGGCTGGTGGATGCGTTCGAATGGCCACTTTCGCGGGCCTCCAGGTACCCGTCTAAAATTATGCCCAGACTCAATGTCCCTGCGGATCTCGTCCCGCTTCTGATGCATCCAAGAAAGACCCTCATACGAGGCCAGACGTGACGCGCGCTCAGCAACCGAAACATCCCGCCCCGTCGAAATCTCCCCCAACGGGCTCTCACCAAGCTCAGGAAGCTCTGGCGCGTCCCTAAACATCTTGATCGTGTCCTGAAATTGACGCTGGTATTGAGGATGCCCACGCAACTCGGACAGCGTGCCCGATTGTAGCCGCGAAGCACCGCGCTCAAACTCAGACATCGCCGCGTCACGCCGCCTGCCCGCCTCCTCGCTATAAATAAACGGGAACAGCTTCTCGCCAAGCGCACGGTCATATCGCGCAATCTTCTCCCTGAGTGACTCCGCAACAGCAGGACGAGGCTCCCGCATTTCCGGCTCGTCCCACGGAAGGACCGCTGCATGGGCCTCAGCAGGACCACCCTCACCAGGAGGATACTCGCCCATAAGCTCGAAATAAGCCTCCCTCTGCTGATCAGTCTGCTTTGGCGTAGGCAGAGGAGTGTTCAAGCTACTCGTAATATTGCCCTCTGGATCACGATATTGCGTAAGCTTCTGACCAGGACCCGCAGGAGGAAGGCCAAGGCTTTCAATGTACTCTTCGTAATTGATGTCCCCCGCTTCGAAAGACGCACCAGCCTCATCAGCCTCATCACCAGAGATCGTTGCGCTGAAGATCGTTGCGCTGGCCTCTTCTGCTTTCTCCATCATCTCCGCTTTCGCCTTCATGCTCCAGGCCTGCATGTCTGCGGCTGTCCACTTTTCCGGGTCCGAAGGCTTCGGCTGCGGCTTGTATACCTGGGTCTTGCCACCAAGCGGAATCACGTACTCATCGCCAGGTGGAGCAAACTCGTCCTCAGACTCAGGAATGACCTGAATCCCGCCAGATGTAATGTCCGTCACCGCAAGACCGCCAGGTAGATAATCTCCAACCTGAATCTTGCGCGTCGTCGGGTCACTGCCCCTCTCACCCCAACCCTCCCCAATGCCACGAACAAGGGCAAACCCACGCTTCGCGTCAGAAAACACAACGTCAAAGCCCGGAGAACCCTCACCAGGACCACCAGAACCACCAAACGAAGGAAGTCTAAAATCACTCTTCTTCATCGTGCCAAGCACGCCCACAGCACCAACAGCAGCCTGACCAGCGCCAGGTGCACGGTACGTCGACCGCAACTCGTCACCAGCAGGACCTCCAGCACCACCAGACTGAGACAACGCCGTAGCTGCCTCCAAACGCTCAGCAGGACTCAAATCAGGATCGTTCAAGACCCCATACACCTGATCCCGAATGTCCACGTCGCCAATCTGCTCAGGCTTTACACCAGCACGAGCCATCTCCAACGCAGTCTCAGCATCTACCCTCGGTCTCGCCATCTCTACTCCCTACCGCCCAACTGATGGTACAAGGCATACGATATGAATCCGCCTGCCTTCAATGCCTCAACTATATCAGGCTTGGCCTGCATCTCACGCTTCATCGGCTCACTCACGTCATCCGTCGTCAATGGACGACCCAACGACACTGACCGACCCATATAATAACGCTCCACTACATCCTGCTTCGCCCCAGCAGCTACAACGCCACCAGTCAAAATAATCGGAGCCAAAAACCAAGCAACTACACCAGGAGATGTCTCTACAGGTCGCTTGACTAAACCAAGACGACGACCATGCTGAATACCCAAAGTCCGAGCACGCCGCCGACCCGCTGGACTCTCGGCATAACGACGACCACGCTCAGGACCATACTCGCTCTCGCCCATCTTCTTCCGTACATCCATCGATACACGAGCACGAAGAGACTTCAAATCCACCCCCTGTAAATCTGACGCCGAAACCTCCCACATGTACTCAAAAGGATACGACCTCCCAGGAATGGTGTGAGGCCGACCATTACTAAAACCAGCCGCGCTTTGACTCTTCATCCAATCAAAAAAATCAGCCGCCTTAGAGTCCCCCCTCAAATACCTCCGATAAAACGCCTCCGTCAGCCTCTTAAACTTATCAGGGTCAGATACATAATCCTGACGACCGGTAGACATAGATGCGCGCTGAAGAGTGCTCCCCAAATAGTGCTTCCGGTGGGCCTCAACAACCCGAGACCGTACCTCACTACCAGACAAACCCTTGAACTGCTCCCTGACCCGCGACTCCATATTATCCATCATGCTCACGTCCCACTCAGTCTTCATCCAACGCTCAGGACGAACAAAAGGTGGAGTCTCGACCCGTACCCTCCGACCATAACGCTCAAACTCACTAAGATTGTAAGCCTTCAACGGAATACCACTCGAACGCATCCACCGATAAATACCCTCCGAAAACGGAGACCGTGGACCAGGACTCACAACCGTCGCGTTGTTCAGCTTCGCAAACTCCAAAATTCGCAAATAGGCCTCTTTCCCCAAACCCTTCGACTGCAACCCAGGTGGCAACCCAGACAGGCCAACCTCAATCGTCGCGCCATACCAAGGATTTCCCGTCCCATGCACCCGAAAACGTGTCAGCGCCTTCGGATCAACATTCTTTAAATAAACCTCCACACCATACCCTGCGCTGCCCACCGGTGGCGTCCCGCTCGCTCGGGCACGAGCTACCTCCGCACGTAAAACATCAGACTCCCCAACACCATGACGAAGATAATCCTCGTAAAGCGCCTCGGGAAACGCCAGCGCACTCGGCACGTAAAACATCTCCTTAGGCGATATATGTAAACGAGTCCGCTCAGGAGCCGCCTTCCTGTAAATCGGATCGTCTACGCCAGGTCGTAAATGAGGGGAAATCCGCGTGTTCCACAACGGAACATGAGCACGACGTGACATGAATATCGCTGGCAATAATGGACCCGAATCGGTGCCCTCAAACGTCTCGCCAGGCTTCAACGCTAAGGCCGCCTCAGCATCAGCATAAGCCTCGTCCAAACCAAGATACTGCCGCGCAGTAGACTCACCCAAACCCAACTGACGAGACCACTCACGACCACGACGCGCAGCAGTGCCCTCACCAGTCAAAACCCTCGACCAAAAGTCCACAGGAACATCCTGAAAAATACGCCGGTCCTCCGCCTCCTGTGCTACCCGCTTCTCCGACATAGGCTGCATCAACAAGCCCTGAACACGCTCAGGAAACGACTCAATAATGTCCATGAAATGATCAGGAGCCTTACTGCCAACCTCCTCAAACAAACGCCACTGCTCCGCCTCCCGAACAACCAACTCCTGAGGCTCCATACCCTCTACATCCGCCGTCTCCGTATGCTCCTCAGGATCACCGCTCGTCAATCGACGGACTACCTCGCCGCCCAATCGACGCTCCTCATGAAGACCCTCAATCTCCTCAAGCATCCCGCGAATCTCACCCTGCGTGGCCTCCCAGCGTGAACTCAACTCCAGTGACCGAGTGCTGCCAAGATGATGCTCAGAATTCGGTATCTGACCATACTCCCACTCAATCCGCTCCTGCTTGCGCTCAAGCTCCCGATACACTGACCAAGCATAATCAATCCGATCAGACAACCGACGAGCACGTACTACGTCCTCAGGCAAAAAATCATAGTCAGAATCAACGTCCTCATCCGGCTCCATGTCCAAATCAGGCGCTACTTCCTCTTCAATCGACTCCGGCAACTCAACATCAACGCCCTCAAACGATTCCCCCAGTGACCCTTCACCAAGATCACCCGCGTCAGACTCAACCGGCGCGGCCACGTCGATTGGCATCGCAAATGACCCACGAAGCAATGCATCCTCTGTGGCCACCGCCGCCTCCAATCAGAACAAACGTCACTCACCAATAATGACGTAACTCACAGTGCCAGTCGGACTGTCCGTCCCACCCGTGCCGCCAGCAGTCACTACTGCAACATTGATCACAGCATTCGAGTTGTTCTGAATACCGTCAGGAATCAAATACTCCACCGAACCACCAGCAGGTGCCTTGAAGATCATGTCCGGCGTCGTCGTACCAACTGTCGGCGCACTACCATTAAACCAAACCTTCAAATACACAGCCTCAGTCGTATTCAACGAGTTGTCTAACTTGACATACTTGATAATGTAGCTTGAACCAAAGATACCGGCGTTCGCCGTCGCCGTCGCCGCCGTCTCAGAAAAACGAAGCGTGCCGTTCGGATTCGAAATCGTACTCAGTCTGTCAGCCACTACTGCTCCCTATGACACGACGAACTGAACATTCACAGCAGCAGCAGGATTCGTCGTCCCTGCCGTGCCCTGGTCCGATACACACCGGTACGAAAGACCACCCGAAAGCGCGAAACCACCTGGAATCTGGTACGTCATCTTCACTCCCCGACGACCCATGAAGATCAAGTCAGGATCAGTCGTGCCTGCTACAACACCACCATCAGGAATAGAATCGTAGATCTTCAGGTACACTTCCTCAGCATCATTCCCAGTGAGCAATAGCCCGTCGATCACTACCGTGTACAACGTGCATGACCCACCAAGCACGTCCTGAACCGTCGTGCTCTCAATGTCAGTCGACGAAACCACCTTGTAGGTGAAGTTCACATCGCTCATCACCGTCGTCGCTACTGCCATCAGTTTCTCCAGTGCTCTCGGCAACGTGAATAACCCGCCACCATGAGCACAACTTTACCGCATCGCCCAACTAAAGCAAACCGCAAACAAAAACCCCAGAAAACAACCCAACCCCAGTCAATACAAAAGAAGAGGGCCCGCCAGAGCAGTGGCGAGCCCTCTTACAACCAAAGGAGACCGAGGTCTCACAAACATCCTAACCAACAGCAGCAGCCATGACAATCACCACGGCAACTCATCGTCCAACTCAAGTGCTGGCTCTGTAACAGGTACTCGCGGCACATGGTCCCACCAGCCACCATCAGGCTCCTTGCCTACTACGCGAAGCCGGACACATACCTTCGGACCCGAATCCCTCGGCGCATAGCAACTCCAGGTCGTGTTCAACACCACCTGAGCATCGTCCCTCACAACACCCGCCATCACCATCGCATCCCACGTACACTTCTCGATATTGTCCGAATCAGGCTTGTTTGGCTTCCAAATCAGCCCATTTGGGTCCTTTTTGCGCAATAAACGCTTCGGTCGAGGTGCCATCGCCATGATTTCCACCTCTACAGCAGCATCAATCGGTGCCCTCCGCCAGAAAGACGACATCACCATCGCCGCTGCTCGCTCCCAATCTGCCGTCTTTTTCGGCGTGTAAAGGCGCACATGACCCCCAGCAGCAGTCCCTCTCGGCCTTCCCTTGCCAATCGGAGCACCAGGAATCATGCATTCAAACAACCAGTCACCCATCCAACACCTCCAACAGCAACTTCGTCTGTGAATCCAGCTTCTCAAGCGACGGAACGCCCTCCATTGACTGACATGACATGCTTGCATGCTCAATCAAGTCACCGAACACGCGCATCATCTGCGTATTGCCCACATGCTTCGGCAACTCATGGACCGCCCACGGTATGTCCAGCCTGCCTGGCATCTGCTTGCACCACACAGGAACACCTCGCCAGTCCTCCCTCCTCGTGGACTTGTGAGCCAACCACGAGTACCACTCGGCAAGTGCCATCCTCAGTAGACGCTGCACGCTTACTGCCAAAATCTCAGAGTCAGTTGCCGGCATAACGCCCCCCGTCCTTGTTGGTCATCAGTGAAAAGTGCATCGGCGGCTTGATTAGGCTCCACTCAGGCCACATCGCGTACTTGAGTACACCAGGCATCTCATCCAGATGAACACGAATCCATCGTGCATCTGAACGCTGCACGTACCTCAACAACGGCCCCTCAAGTGAATCAGGCTTCAGTAAGTACTCTCGACGGATGCGACCCCAGAACTTCTTCGCTGCTGCCGTCCTTCGGCGCGTATGAAGTCGAAACAAATCGCTGTCCTTCGAGCAATCGGGAATCGTCAACGCCACCTGATTGACCAACGGAAGCCCACGCTTCAACGCAAGGTACGCCTTCCCGTCCATCTCCTCCTGGTCAAACATGAACTCATGGAAGACTTTGAGCGTGATCCACATCGCTTGGACCTTCTTCACCGACAGTGGACTCATCAGCGCCGCCGTCTCGCGCTCAATCTTGGTTGCTGGTTTGGTGAAGTAGATGTGCCTCACCAGCTTGCGTACACCGTTCCCAAGCGTCACAATCCACGCCAAGCGCCCCTGCGGATCGGATACCGCAAGCAGCGGCCCCTCGTAGCGTACAGCCCACCTGTGCTCCTCTATGGCCTCGCGCCTGGCATCCTCCGCGACAGGCATAAGTGGCTCCAAGAAGTCATACAGCCCTCTCTTCATCGAGACATACCCAACAGTGTCCTTCTTGCGTAGTACATCCAGAAACGGCTCTGACAGCGCCCGGTACTTGCAAACCACATCTCCAGGCAACAGCCACTCCTGCGCTGACTCTGGAATCTCCGTCAAGCGAATGAAGATGACATCATCCTCCTCTGGAATGTCTGCGAACTTGTGGAAACGAGCAACGGCTCTCTCATTCGACACAGGCACGCCAAGCACCCCCGGAACACCGCTCGACGGGTACAACTGCCCAATACACACGTAATCCAAGGTTCTCCCTTCCTCTTTCTTTCACTATCATTACTATCACTATCACCCGGGGGGTGTCCCACCCCCCGGCTGACGCGCGGAGACCCCCCCCACCCCCCACCACCCATCTCCCCCAGGGGGGCTTGCCCCAGCACCCCCATCCCGCCCGCCCGGAGGGGGGAGGGGTCCGCCCTCGCTCCCCCACGAGCGGGGGGAGGGGGTCCGGGCGGGCTGGCCAGGGCTGGCCAGGTCTGGCGGGGCCCGTCACATGGTCCACCTCCGGGCGACCCGACCCCAGGCTCCAGCCAGGGCTCCGGCGAGGGTGGCGGCAGCATCGACCACCAGGGCGGCGGCATCGGCGACCAGGGCCGTGGCCAGGACCACCGCAGCGGCGACGGCTGCCCGGAGGGGCGAGGGTGCCACCTGGGCGGCTCCCTCGCGGGCGCGGGGGGAAGAGAGGGGTGCCACCTGGGCGACGACCTCGACGGCCTCCACCTGGACGACGGCCACCACCACCGGAGCGGGGGAGGGGGCGACCACCACCACCACCGCCGGAGCGGGGAGGAGGGTCACCACCGCCGGAGCACCGGGGAGGCGGAGAGCGGCAGCCCGTGCCCACGCGACGAACCGACCGGTTCGGGCGCACCGCGCTCGCTGCCGCTTGGAAGCGGCGGGGAGGGCGGAGAAGGCAAGGACTGCATGCATGCATGTCATGTAACCCGTCCTGCCCTACCTGGAGGCGGATAGGCAAGACTGTCACACAACCGTCACACAAAAATAAACCAATGCAGAGACGTACAGCGTTTACGCCAAGTTTCGGGGTAGTGTCACACAACCGTCACGGTTATCGTGTTGCCAATACCGTCATATCGTGTCATCTTAGTGGGGCCAGAGGGAATGCCCCTCGGCACCGCTCCTTGACTTCGCGATTGCGACCCATCGACACCGGGGGAACCCCCGGGAGGCGAAACGCCTGGCAGCGTTCGGGGCAACCCCGAGAACACCAGGAAGAGTAGGCAGCCCGAAACGGTCGAGATGGACTGGGAGATAAACCGCACAGGATGGGTAGCACCCCTTCTCTCAGATAGGACATGGATGGCAACCCACAGCAGGGTACAACAGCGAAGCGATGACCCACTCCCCCCTCGCGGGGGAGAGGTGAGCCGAGCCCACCAGAGCCACGCAGTCACCGCGTCACGACCGTTCCGCGAGCCCCATGGGGCCGCAAGCAACGGCACCGGGCGCACCGATGTGCCGCAGACGGTGGACTGTACCTGAGCCACGGACCCATCCATGACACTGCTCTGGCAAACAGAGTGGGGGGCATCGCCCCCTGCGCCAGAGGAACGGCCCGGCTCTCCCATGATTGAGTCATCTGTGGTCCACAGTTTCCCGGTGGACACTAATAGACGGGAAGGCAGCCCACCTGACGGCTAAGCGTCAGGCCCCGCGATGGCCCATGGGCCCCGCAGGTGAAACAGTCCCCCGCCTCCGGTGCAGGATGGCGGGGGGACGAATGGTCCGGGTGTGATGCTCACCCGCTGATGAGGCCCAGCAGGGCCGAAACCAACTACCGGAGTCCCCCTAATGTACGACGATGTCCTCGCCGCCCTTCAGCACCCCGGCCAGACCAGCTTGAACCAAGCATACAACCGACTCGACCTGGACCGTCCCGCATTCATCGAGGCCATCGAGACGCTCCGCGCTCGCGGGGCCTTCGAGTATTGCGGTGACCCGAGGCTCGATGAGTCATGGGCCCCGTTCGCCGCCATCTGCTACACGCTGGCCGACCTGGACCGCGACTAACCACCCACCGGGGGGGCTCACGCCCCCCGCCATCACCAACCCCTGGAGTCCCCTATGCTCTACATCGTCTTCTCTGCCTCGTCCGACGAGCGGCTCGTCTGCGTCTCCCCCGAGGAGGCCGACCGTACCGCCAACAGCCGAACCAAGCACCTCGGCTACCGCTGGACTTGGTTCTCCATCCGCATCCCCGCCTAACCCGGAGCCCCTCATGACCTTCACAGTACGCACGCCTCGCACAGTCGCTACCATTACCGCCGTGTCCCCGTGGGACGCTGCCCTCAGGGCAGCCACCCGCTGGGCCTCCGCTGGCATCATCCCCCACGACGAGCCCATCACCGTCGCAGTGTTCCCCATCGTCTCTGCCGCGCCCACCGTAGTCGAAGTCACCCCGCTGGGCCGGACCTGGGAGGTGGCAGCATGAGTACCAAGATCGTCATCAACTGCTGCTTCGGCGGCTTCTCTCTCTCGGACGCTGGCGAGGCCCGCTACCGGGCGCTCGGTGGGACGAAGGAGTTCTCCCGAGACATACCGCGGCACGACCCCCGCCTCGTCCAGACGGTCGAGGAACTCGGCGAACTGGCCAACGGCCGCTGCGCCGAACTGGAGGTGGTCGAGGTCGAGTCGAACCGCTACCGCGTGACCGAGTACGATGGCGCCGAGAGCGTCGAGACACCGGACACCATCGGCTGGGTGGACGCCCGCGCCGAGTTCGGGTTCTGAGCACCGCCCCGGGGGAGCGTATCCCCCGCCTTCCACTATCACCACTCAACCCCGGAGGCCCCATGCGGTAGACGCCCCGAAGCATAAGCAAACGAACCCCGCTCCCCCCATTGTCGGCGTTGCTGGCCCAATACCAGGGCTCCAGCCCCGACGCCGGGGGGAGCCCACCCACCTATCGGCGCACCCCCATCCGCCCTCGCCCCCGGTTATGCCCGGCGAACCTGGCTAACCGGCGAGCGCGAGCCCTGACCCTACCGGTCGGGCATGCGGACGGGGACCCGCCACCGTTCACCGTTTGAAGCCCCATATGAGGTGACCCCCACCGCCCGGTTCCTGGCCTTTGAGGCGGGATACCGCGAGGCCAGGGGGGTCTGGAAACAGGGGGTGCGAGATGAGGCGCTGCGCCACTTGATACGAGTTGTTCCTGGCGGTTTCGGCCTCGTATCGTCAAGATTCTTTGACGGTTTCGCGTCTTGGTCAAGAGTTCTTGACTGCGGGGCCGTGGTCGTCAAGTAGACTTGACGTGGCTGACCGACCTATCCCAACTTATTCTGTCCCCCCGAGGGGGACAAAAACGGTCAACACTTTAGAGGGCCCCCCTATCCCCCCCCTGCTTACCCCCCTCTCCCTTATTCTTACTAATACTGTCCTAATAGGGGGACAAAGTAAGTAAGGGAAGGATAGGGATATAGAGCAGTCCAGCGTTTAGCCTGATGTTCTCACCCTCAAAACCCCCTGGCCTAATGGGGGGACAAACGGCCCACTAAGGGGGGACACGGACCCTTTGCCGGGTACGTTCTGGCCCTCACCTGATGTTTTCAACCTCACTCGGAGCCCTCATGCACTACAACGATCACGTCTACTTCTGGCATCAGCGCCAGGCTCGGGCCTACTTCCGGGCCAGCCATCGGGCCATGACTGCCCAGGGTCTGGCCAACATGCCGCCGGCCTACAGGCTGGCCCACATGAACAGCGAGGCCCGCGCTCTCAGGGCGCGCTGCGAAGCACACCTTGAGGCCATCGATGCCCTGGATGCCGAGCAAGCCGCCTGAACCCTCTCACCCTGGAGTCCATCATGACCATCATTCGGAACCCTGTCGAGCTTGCTCGACACAACCAAAGCACCGACGAGACACTGCGAAACCACCCGGCGCTTGCCGCTCAGGCACGTCAGCGGCACGCTGCCCTGCTCGCTTGGTGGATGGCTCAGCCAGCGGTACAGCGGGCATCCTTCGACGCTCTCTTCGGCCAGCCTCCCACCTCCTGACCCCTCACCCGGAGCCCACCATGCCCCTTCCAAACGCTCGCCTGAAAGTCTCAGTGAACAGCGGCGATGCCGTGATCACCCTCGCGCCCGGCCAGTCCCTGACACATCACACCCATGAGTCCCATGACGAGGGATGGTCCAGTACCACATCCGTGTGGACCTATGATGCCGATGAGGGTGTGGTGGTCCGCGAGTATGGCACCGATGGCCGGGACTGTGACGGTCGCCTGAGCACATACTACCGGGACACTTGCCTGCTCTCTGAGCTTCGCACCGGCACGGTCGAGCGGTACACGGGATCCGTCACCCGCCACGAGGACGGCGATAGCTGGCGAGAATCCGTGTATGAGACGCTGACCGGCTGGCCTGAGTGGACCGATGAGGAGCGAAGCCAGCGAGACCATACCGCTGAATCCATGAACTACTGACCCTGGAGAACAACATGAAGCGCATCAAGATCGACTTTGAAGACCACGAGATCGGCGGGGCCGTTGACATCGACGGACCCTTCGCGGAAGTCATGGGCTCAGAGATCACATACATCGACCCACCCAACGAGTGCGTGGCCTTTAATGCGCGAGCTTTAGAAGCTCTCGAAGAGGAGGCTCAGCAGCGATACACGGCGAAGCGCAACGAAGACGCCTATGACGATGATGAGCGTGCCGGCGGCGACTATTGGATCGACCGAGATTCAGGGGAGTATCGCTGTGGATGACACGACCCCCATCAGCGTCAGCTTCTACAACTTCACCCCAGGTGCCCAGCGCGTAGTCGATGCGGTCACCGTCGAGGTGCCTGATACGGGCGATGTCGATGAGGAGGCCGGGGCCGCCTACGCCATCGTCCGAACGCTTGCCGAGTCCAAGGGCTGGGTGATCAAGTTCACCGGGTGCATCTGGCTCATCGGTGGCTGACCCAACCCCTCACCCCCCAACCATTGGAGGCTGCCATGCAGCGACAACGCCCGAGCCTGAGAGTGCCGGCCCCTGAGCAGAGGGAGCGGCCCGACCGTCGAGAGGCTCCGAAGCGGAGCCGTCCAGCGGACCCCACCATCGTGGACCACGGCGTGGACTTCACGGTCACCGATTCCTGTGTCATCAACTGACCAACTTGACCGACCCTCTCCAGCCCGTTATGTAAGGCATTCAACCAAGGAGCCCCATGTTCTACCTCACCAACATCGCCTCTGGTGGTGTGCTGCTCGAACCGCTGCCCGCCTCCGACCTCGACGATGACACCCTGAGCAGCGACCTCACTGCTGCTGGCTGGCGCTACGCTGAGTTCCACTTCACTGGTGCCCGTGTCCTGGTTCGCAGCAAGGGTAACCGCCGCTGGCTGGCAGCCTGGTCCGACTACGTCACCGACTTCGAGGTGCGGCACGTTGACACCATCGCCAACTCAGACGGCGTCATCCTCGCCGCACTGGGCGAGCCCCACACCCTTCGACTCTACGCTCTCGCCAACCGTGTAGAGCAGCGCGAACGCTAAACCACTCACCAACCAAGGAGGCCACCATGGCCAAGAAGAAGTTTGACCCCTACCAAGTGATCACCGACTCCATCATCGAGGCTCTGGAGGCTGGCACCCAGCCCTGGCGTGCTCAGTGGCAAGGCCTGGGTGGTTGCACCCTGCGACCCATCAGCGGGGGCAGCGGCAAGGAATACCGAGGCATCAACGTGCTGCTCTGCTGGGCCACGGCTCAGGCGATGGGCTACTGGTCGAACCAGTGGCACACCTACAAGGGAGCCACGGAGAAGGGCGGCCAGGTCCGCAAGGGTGAGAAGTCCACCCGGATCGTGTTCTGGAAGTTCTACCCCAAGAAGGACGGGCGAGGCCAGCCGGTCATTGGGCCGGACGGCAAGCCCGAGACCATCCCCACGCTCCGGTTGTTCAGCGTGTTCAACGCCTGCCAGATTGAGTGGCCCGAGGGCAACAAGAGCGACCCGGGCCCGATGCCTACGGTCGAGGACCACGACGGATCCGAGGCTGGCGACCAGTTCGGCCAGGCCAAGGACGTGCTCGATGCATGGTCCGACGTGGTGGATGTCGAGCATGGCGGCAACCGTGCCTACTACTCACCCAGTGAGGACCGCATCCAGCTTCCGAAGTTCGAGCAGTTCGAGGATGAGGCTGCCTACTTCAGCGTGGCATTCCATGAGGCCGGGCACAGCACGGGGCACAAGTCTCGCCTTGACCGGGACTTCAACAAGTCCAAGCGGTTCGGTGACCAGGCGTATGCCTTCGAGGAGTTGGTGGCTGAGTTGACGGCTGCCTTCCTCTCCGCTGACTGTGGCATCAGCCAGCCCGCCGAGCCGAGAGCGGACCACGCCAGCTATCTGGCTGAGTGGCTGAAGGTTCTCAAGAAGGACAAGAAGGCCATCATCACTGCGGCATCGCAGGCTGAGAAGGCGGCCAAGCTCATCCTTGAGAATGCCGAGGTGGCCGAGATGGCAGCCAAGTAGAGAGAGAGCCCGACGGGGAGGGCGGGCCAATACCCTCCCCCTTTCACAACCACCCCCCACCACACACGGAGCACGACATGACAGACCGATTCAAGAAGGCCCGAACCCTTGCCGGTGTTCGTGCAGATCCCCGAGTGTCCTCAGTGGACACCGAGCCGGGCGAGGAGCGCGGGATCACCTATTGGGTGAGCCTCGTCGATGGATACTACTGGGACGGTGAAACCACACAGATCCACGAGGACACCGTGGCCGATGTGTGCGCGGCGCTCAACGATGATGTCGAGTACCTCGAACCTCACGCAAGGCCATAGACCACTCACCGGGGGGCTCAGCCCCCCACCACACACGGAGAGAAAGAACCATGAAGCTCACTTACTGGAAGTGCAAGTGCCTCGATGATCACGACTGCTACAGCATCCGAGCCAAGACCCGCAAGGAAGCTGTAGAGAGGCGCGATGAGTACAACCCGGAGGCGTTCTCAGAGCCCTACAGGGTGGAGATTGAATACAGCAGCGGGTTTGACCTGATGACCCAGTGTCTTGGAGAAGGCGGACTGGGCGAGTGTCCCAGTTCCTAACCACTCACCGGGGGGCTCAGCCCCCCACCCCCCTTTCACAACCAACAGGAGCCTGACATGAGCGACATCATCTGTACCATCCCCTGGCGCGGCGTCAACTGGTACCAGAAAAACTACTGGATTCAGGAGGACGGAACCTACACCGTGGACGAATACTCAGACGGTGACCACGAAGACGTGGAAGAGTCGGACGTGCCCACCTACGAAGAGGTGGAGAAGGCCGAGGAAGCGTACCGTGTTTACGTCCATGAGACTGGCGAAGACCCGCTGTACCTGTACGAGTACCGAGTCAAGCACAGCTACAAGCGCAAGGTGCGCTACACGGCAGAGTTTCGACAGAGCATCGGCGGCGCAATCCTCTGCCGCTGGAAGCGGGGCCGAGGTGCCTGGTCAGTCGGAACCCAGCCGGCACCCAAACTGCTCGCGGACTACCTCGGCCTGACGTGGTGGGACTTCACCAACCGCAAGGATGTCATCGGTCGCAGGCCCGTCAAGGAACAGACCAGACGAGAGGATGGGGGCTGGGAGAACCACGGCTACACCCTTGAGGAGTATGCGGCCCTGGCCCAAGACGACCCGCAGGTGCGAGCCGTGACGAGGATGGGCCGGCGTAACCACACAGGCAACAAGTCGTTCGCCATGGTTCACCTGACCATCGAGGAGCAAGTAGACCGCAAGCCCAGCGCAATCTCGCGCGACCTCAAGCGCATCACAGGAGGTGCCAAGTGAGCAAGACCATCACCACAGGTGACATCATCCAGATCCTCCGAGGCTGGAACAACTTCAAGCAAGAAGTGAGCCGGCTCCAGATCCACGATGGCGTGCTCTACGTTGAGTGCCCCGTAGAGGTCGAGGTTCTTCGCAAGGGAACCGTGACCAGGCACATGACCACCCGCACGGTCAAGTACGAGCGTGGACATGACGAGTGGGGCGGAGACGCATGGGTCAGCAGCGTGGCCGTGCCCCATGAAACAATCCTAACCACAGCCTTTGAAGGAGGTGCCAAGTGAGCGTGATCTACCAAGGCGACGATGAACCCATCGAGGCCCGCGAGGCCTGGCAGGCTGAAGCCAAAGACCACAACCCGTGGCCCTGCAACGACTGGCGACACGGGTAACCGACGACCGGGAGGCCAGCCCCCCACCCACACACACGGAGAGACACCATGACCCAGATATTTAAGAACATGCGAGTGGTGGTAGTTCACCATCACGACCCGTACCACCCAACACCGAGTCCGCACATTGGTAAGGTTGGCACCGTAACCAGAGTCG